>OJXH01000103.1_pt1 | contig 23928 bp, 21 predicted proteins | sample 1600621 | NCBI WGS metagenome assembly OJXH01 (sample SAMN04436989, study PRJEB24849) | human gut metagenome | biome: human gut; feature: NICU; material: stool | host: Homo sapiens | place: USA: Saint Louis, MO | collected 2013-03-12
GTTTTTTATTTTATGTTTCTTCAAAAGAAATAATTAAAAAATACACAAACTATCTTAAGGATTATGATTTAACCTATACTGGTTACATTGTTTTAATGGCGATTGAAAATGATGAAAAACTTAACATCAAAAAATTAGGTGAACGTGTATTCTTAGATTCTGGAACACTGACACCATTACTAAAGAAATTAGAAAAGAAAGATTACGTTGTTCGAACACGTGAAGAGAAAGATGAAAGAAACCTACAAATTTCTCTAACAGAACAAGGTAAAGCAATAAAAAGTCCTCTTGCTGAAATTTCTGTTAAAGTATTTAATGAATTCAACATTTCAGAACGAGAAGCATCAGACATTGTTAATAATTTGCGGAATTTTGTTTCGAAAAATTTCGACAATTCCGACAAAAAGTAACTCCCTATCATAAGATGATGGGCAGAAGTATGCATCGCTATGTTTATTCATTATCTTTATTGCTTGTATAAATCTCGATGCTCAGTTCTTTTGCCCTGATTCCTTATCAGGCACAAATCTATCCATTTATAACTTTTTTATCCCCCCCCTTTTACTTTATCTTTTTTTATTCTACTCATATAATGACTTTGTAATACAAATTTATATAATGGAAGTGATGATATTGAACTTCAATCAATTCGAGAATCAAAACTTTTTTAACGGTAATCCAAGTGATACATTTAAAGATTTAGGTAAACAAGTATTTAATTACTTTACAACACCTTCATTTGTAACGAATATATATGAAACAGACGAATTATATTACTTAGAAGCTGAGCTAGCAGGTGCAAATAAAGAAGACATTAGTATCGATTTCAATAATAATGTGCTTACTATTCAAGCTACTAGAAGTGCTAAATATAAATCCGGAAAACTCATTTTAGATGAGCGAAACTTCGAATCATTAATACGCCAATTTGATTTTGAAGCTGTTGATAAGCAAAATATTACTGCTAGTTTTGAAAATGGGCTATTAACCATTACCCTGCCTAAAATCAAACCAAGCAATGACACTACTTCATCAACATCTATTCCAATTTCTTAGTTAAATTTAAAATGAATACATTACTAAAGCCTTAATGTCATGCTACTAACGTTACACATGGTATTAAGGCTTTATCATTTAAATTTAAAAATGCTTCGTATTACATATCAACTGTGTTTCAATGAACCATATTCTTTTTGATATAAATGGCGCATTGTAAATAATGCAATGCATCCGAATACCGCTAAGAAAATAAATGCTAAATGGCTTGAACCTGTTAAATTAGCTACGTATGTGATGACCAACGGTGGGAAGAATCCTCCTAAACCACCCATCATTGATACGATACCATTTGCTGATCCTGCTTCATTTGAGAAGTATGATGGTACTAATTTAAAAATTAAGCCGTTACCAATACCTGCACAAATACTTATTGTTAAACAACCTACAGTAAATAATGCGATATGGTCTGAAATACCTAAAATAACGGCACCGATAATCATAATAACAAAATCAATCATCAGTACTTTAACTGCATTAAATTTATCACCTAGTATACCACCTATTGGTCTCAAGAATGTTGCCAGCGCAATGAATACACCTGAACGAATACCAGCATCTACTTTGTCAATTCCAAAATGATTTACTAAGTAGTTAGGTAAGAAAATACCAAATGCAACAAAAGCACCAAAAGTAATGAAATACCAATAACTTAAGTAATATAATTTGTAGTTTTTAGATAATGTTTTCATTTGGGCCATTAATGGCACTTTAATTTTACGTTCTTGTGTGTCACCAAAAATGAACATAATTAATGCAAATAAAGCGATAATAATTAAGTAACTTCTAACTGTTGTTTGCCAACCAATAATACCCGCTATCGGTGGTGCTAAAAATGAAGAAACTGCTGTACCGATATTCCCCATACCATAAATACCATTTGCTAGACCTACTTTTTCTTTAGGGAAATATTTAGGAACTGATGTAACACCAACAGAGAAAATTGCGCCACCTACGCCAAGGAAAAATCCTGATGCCATTAACATCCCCGGCGTTTGTGCTTGGCCCAAGAAAAATATCGGGAATAACAATACGATAAAACTTGTAAAGAATACCCATTTAGCACCAACAATATTTGTTAAATAACCAAATGGCACACGGAGCACTGATCCCAAAATAACTGGTATCGCTAAAATGATTGATATTTGACCTTCAGTTACATTGACATCCTGTTTAATAAAAGGCATTAAAGGAGCAATAATACTCCAAGCCATAAATCCAACCACTAAACTTAATGTTTGTAATGTAAGTTGAAAGCCACCTTTTGTTTTGTACATACGTTTCACCTTCACCAAAATCATTTATTTTTTAATAGATATCAATACTCTGCCTATATGTTAGAGGTCAATGTTATTTAAAGAGCCTGGGAAATAAATCAATGTTCCATGCTCTACGAAGTTATATTGGCAGTAGTTGACTGAACGAAAATACGCTTGTAACAAGCTTTTTTCAATTCTAGTCAACCTTGCCGGGGCGGGACGACGAAATAAATTTTTCGAAAATATCATTTCTGTCCCACTCCCCAATATAGACAAAGTATTGACTACACATTTATTTTATTATGATTGTGAAAAAGTGAACATAAGGATTTTCCCTTATTTATGGTGTAATTTCCCCTATACAATGTCCCTTTACGATGCATTTAGACACTATTTTGTCATCATTTTAATCAGATTATTAAGGATCACTCACATGCATTTCTTAAATTTTTTTCAATTAGTTACAATTACTGCTTGAAAATCACGTTACGTTACCCTTTATGCTGACAACGTAAGGAGGTTTATCATGTATAAAATCAATATTATTAGATCAGATTCCGTCTATAAGAATATACTCAAGACACCATTAAACGACCGTGATTCAATTTTCACTAAAGAAATATTAGTACCTTTTAAAAAGAAATTTGAGGTGCAACAGATTCCTATTCATAATGATGCCAAGCAGACAATGAGTGCAATTCAATTTTTAGATGCCTTTCAAAAGTCTCCCAAAGATTTACGCATGTCTGACCAAATGTCAATACAATACCTGAATAATGATTTCTGGAGTAATTGCGAAAAATATTTAAAAGTTGCTATAGATCAATTTGCAAATTATAGTATCTCATCTCAAGTTTCTAACTATCATTTCACAGTATTACTTGGAGATAGCCAAAAACCACTTATGTATCTAAATAAAAATCGCGGTGGTGATGGTGGCATACCAGGTTATATTATGATTTATTTAGTGCCGAGTACAAGTACAATTAATTCTATGAAAAGCTTAATTGCACATGAAGTAAATCATAATATGCGCTATCAATATATTGATTGGGATGGCGGAAGTTTGATTGAATTGATTATCGCAGAAGGATTAGCTGAAAACTATGTAGAATCATTGTATGGTAAAGCGCATATTGGACCGTGGGTAACAAATACTAATTGGAGTCGTGATAACGTAAAAATTAAAAATACTATTTATAATCATTTACATTTAAAGCATATATTTGAATCGATGCCTTTTCTCTATGGTGATGATATTAATAAACTTCAAGGTAGGTCTATCGTTGGCTTATCTCATGCTGCCGGGTATGCATGTGGCTATCACTTGGTGAAATACTTTTTACAAAAAACAAACATACCTATTGAAGTTGCCACAACACTTCCAGCACAAAAAATAATAAATGAGGTGAATGATTTTTGGCATACACATACACTGAAATTACAGGTGTAACTAAACGAACTTTACATTATTACGATGAAATAGGATTATTAGTTCCAAATAAAAATGATAAAAATTATCGCGTTTATAAACAGCAAGACTTAGAAAAATTACAAAAAATTTTAATACTCAAGTCTTTTGATTTTGATATCGCTAAAATAAAACAATACATTTCATATGATAATGAACAATTGCGAAAGTTATTATCAGAGCAAGTAAGCAAGTTAGATAAAAAGACTTCTGACTTATAATTAATTAGACGCTCTGTATGTGAATTTATTAAAGGACACTCTCTAATAGATACCAGCATTTTAAACAAGTCACTACAGACACAATATGATAAAGAAGCATCTATAAAGTATGGTCATACGAAGGCATATCAATCATTTATTAACCGTCAAGACAACTTACAATCACAGGATATCAGACAGAAATTGACAATGATCTTCAATCAATTCAATCAAATGTCTTTAAGTCATTATCCAATCCAAGACTGTAATGATATCGTGGAAGAATGGAAATCTTTTATGAACACAATCGCTGATTTTGATGATGAAACATTATGCTGTATTGCTAAAACATATGAAAATGATACGCGTTTCAAAGATTACTTTAATTCATATGATAATCAAAATTTAGCATCATATATTTCAGAAGCTGTTAATTATTTTTTGAGCAATGAGAATAAGAAAGACAATTTTTAATCCTCACTTAGAGACTAAAACACTGAATACACCCTAACTAACATGTCATGTCCAAAATAGACAACTACTCATTTATTCTCTATATCAATAACTATATTAAAAGTTATTCCGTTTCCAATAAAATAAGTATGGCTTTCCAAAAGGAGAAAGTATTAGCTTCCATACGGTTATAAAAAAATATATTTCGAAACATACAAAAGCGCCAGAAGATAATCATTTCCTCTGGCGCTTTGTATGGTATTAATTTCAAACTCTAAAACTCTAATAATTTCTTTTTCAATGCATATTCAACGAGCTCTGGTTTACTTTTCAAGCCAAGCTTTGTCATAATATGCGTTTTATGTGCCTCTACTGTCTTTACAGAAACAAATAACTTCTCTGCAATTTCTTTATTCCCGTAACCTTTGGCAATAAGTGGCAATATTTCTAGTTCTCGTTTTGATAAGATTTTAAAAGGATCTGATGTGTTTGCAGTGTCCTGATTTGAATTAGATACAAATTCATTCACTAAAGATGTTGTAAGTTTCATATCTACATATGTTTCACCTTTATATACAGTTCGAATAGCTAACAATAATTGTTCATCAGGTGCATTTTTCAATATGTAACCTTTCGCACCATTACGCAACACATGGAACAAGTACTCTTCATCATCAAACATGGTTAATATTAAAATTTTAGTTTCTGGAAAACTGTCAGCAATTTTACTCGTAGCGATAAGACCTGACTCACCTGGTGGCATGCTTAAATCCATTAGTAACACATCAGGTTTATATTCCATTACTTTTTGATAAGCTTCGACACCATCTGCAGCTGTTGCAACAACTTCCATATCATTTTGATAATTTAAAATCATAGAGAATCCCGTGCGGACAACAGCGTGATCATCGGCAATGACTATTTTCAATTTTATTCCCCCAATGTATGTTTCAAATTGGAATGTTCAGTGTAACATTGGTGCCCTCACCAATTTTCGTTTCGATGTTGACGCTACCACTGACTAATTCAGCTCGTTCATTCATTCCATATAAACCGAGTCCAGAACCTTTAGGCTTAGAACTTGGATCAAAACCATTTCCCGCGTCTATTACTTCAGCAACCAAATGGCGCCCAGTTTGACGGATACCTACATTTATTTCATTTACATCAGCGTATTTCAACGCATTTAAAATAGCTTCTTGTACTACTCGGTAAACAACCGTTTCAATATCACTATCAAAACGGGTATTTTTAATATTGGAAGTATATATGATTTTAACCCCATAATTTTCTTCAAATTGTTTAAAATATGATTTAAACGCTGCCTCAAGGCCTAAATCATCCAAAGAGGCTGGTCTTAATTCCACCGACATATTACGTATATCATCGATTAATTTAGCGACAATGTATTCAATGTTTTCTGCGTCTTCCAAAAGCTTTGCTGTATCTTCTTGATATTTCAACAATCGCAATTGAACATCTACATTTAACATTTCTTGAATCACACTATCATGTAATTCCCTAGAAATTCGTTTTCGCTCATTTTCTTGTGCGGAAATCGTTTTACGCATCATACGTTGTTGATGCAATTTTTCTTGTTGTTCAATTTGTGATGAGACATTTTGAAGCGTAAATGCATGAATCCCTCTATCCTGATCAATAAGCTGATAAGTTGCAGTAAACGGCATCACTTTTTGATCTTTCGTCTTCATAAACACTTGAAAATTCGTAGCTTGTACTTGCATGGACTCTAAGAAACAATCTTTACATGATTGTACGTCATAGGCATTCGTATACCCTTCACATCTGTGACAAATCGCATTCGCTACTGCACTATAATTATCTTCTTCGGATAATATATCTTTAGCTGCATCATTCATCGCAATAATTTTACCACTATCGTCGGCAAATACTATTTTTTCGATTGAATGTTCATAGTATTTTTTTAATAAAGCTTCTAATTGTATACTGTCCTCATTAATCATGACCTACACCCTAATTCATCTCATTATTTATCATCATTGAAAATTCCAAATTTGCGTTGAATATCATCGTTATCAAATATTTTTGGTAAAGAACGTCCATCTCTTTGACCAAATAATAGTACACCATACACTTGATTTTTGTACCAAAGCGGTACAGCTAAGACTGCTGTTAATGATTCGCTTAATAAAATTGGATAGTCAATCTTTTCTTCTGGTCCCAATGCTAAACCGACATTAGCTATAATCATACGCTTCCCTGTTTTCATAACAGTTCCAGCTAATCCACGGCCTTTTCTTAAAATAATTAATTTAAACCGATTATTTTTATTACCTGAAACATAGTGCCATTTTATTGGAGATGATGGTTTGTTAGATTCATAGAAAGCGATTGCCGCAAAATCATAACCTTCTTCTTTGCGTATTTTATCTAATGTCTCTTGAAATCTACGATCTTCAATAATTGCTTCTGGTGTCAAATCCTTTCACCTCTTATACTTACACTTTATTCTTACGGTAAATAATATATCTGCGATTTATATATGTCAAAGGTACACTCCAAACATGTACTAAACGTGTGAATGGCCAACAAGCCATAATAGTGAAACCTAATAATATATGAATTTTAAATGCAATTGGTACACCACTCATTAATGATGCATCTGGTTTCAACATAAATAATTGTCTAAACCAAATTGATAATGAAGTTCTATAGTTAAAATCTGGATGCTGTACGTTTGTTACTAATGTTGCATAACATCCCATAAATACAATAAGTAATAATAAGAAATTAACAAAGATATCGGACGCTGAACTTAATCTGCGAATACTTTTCGTAGTAACACGTCTCGCTGTTAATAAAGACATCCCTACCAATGTAATTATACCAAAGATACTCCCTATATAAACAGCACCAATATGATATAAATGCTCAGACACACCGGCAGCATCCATCCACGACTTAGGTATTAATAATCCTACAACATGTCCAAAAAATACCGGAATGATACCTAAGTGAAATAGCAAACTACCCCACATCAATCTTTTTCTTTCAATTAATTCACTAGATTTTGCTGTCCACGAAAATTTATCATAACGATAACGTGCAATATGACCTGCGACAAAGACAACTAAACATAAATACGGAAATATAACCCATAAAAACTGATTAAGCATGATGTTTCACTCCTTTTGGTGATGTCAAACATAATTTCAATGTTTTTCTAAGTGCTTGAATCACATAGGCATATGGATTGTTATCTTCACCAAGTGCATTCGCCATCACATATGTTCCATCCTCAATAATCATAATGATTAATTGAATATTCTCTTCAGCTCTTGGATCATTTCGCCATTCTGCCACTTGTAAAAATTGCAACATCAACGGTAGATAATCAGAAAGTTCATTGTCTACCATTTCTAGTCCAAACATCTCGTACAATACCTTTAGTTTCGCTAACATTTGCCCACGTTCTTTTTGTGTATCAAACTTGTTATACGTCATATATAATGGCGCTTTTTTTGTAAAATCAAATGTATCAGTATAAATCGCTTTGATTTCTGATAATGAAAATGTCATCATTACATTTCTAAATGCTATTAAATCGTCATACCCTGGATGATCCTTCGAAATTGTTTCTTCAAAAGTCTTTGGATGAAATGTTAATTTTTCCGGAAAGCATAGCTGTTGCGCTATATATCCAAAACTTTCTTGATACTTTTTAAAATTATCGAAATTAATCACGGAAAATCCCTCCATAGAAATTCTCATTATAAATTTCTTGACCAGTTTTTCCTGAACCTACTGCAACACCACAACCTTCACAGTTATCACCAAAGTGTTCGCCACCATAGTTATATCCCGTACTACCTTGAGCATGATACGTATCTAAATATGTTTCCTTATGTGACGTTGGAATAACGAATCGATCCTCATATTTTGCAAGTCCTAATAAGCGATACATATCTTTAGTTTGGCGTTCAGTTAAACCTAATCGCTCTAAACGTGATGTATCAAATGGTTGTTGTGTAACTTGGGAACGCATGTAACTTCTCATCATTGCCATACGCTGCAATGCTTCTTTTACTGGTTTTGTATCTCCTGCCGTGAAAATATTCGCTAAATATTCAATCGGCAAGCGCATTTCTTCAATGGCTGGGAAAATCGCATCCGGATTTTGATTTGTATTTTTACCTTCGAAATAGCTCATAATTGGGCTAAGTGGTGGGCAATACCAAACCATCGGCATCGTTCTAAATTCAGGATGTAATGGAAATGCTAGTTTATATTCAATCGCTAACTTATAAATTGGTGAGTTTTGTGCAGCTTCAATCCAATCATAACTAATGCCATCTTTTTCAGCTTGTGCAATGACTTCTTCGTCGAATGGATTTAAAAATATATCTAATTGTTTTTCGTATAAATCTTTCTCGTCTACTGCTGAAGCCGCTTCATGAACTCGATCTGCATCATATAATAAAACACCTAAGTATCGCATACGTCCTGTACAAGTTTCAGAGCATACCGTAGGCATACCCGCCTCGATTCTCGGGAAACAGAATGTACACTTTTCAGCTTTGTTCGTTTTCCAATTGAAGTAAACTTTCTTATATGGACAACCTGTCATACAGTAACGCCATCCACGACATGCGTCTTGGTCAACTAATACAATGCCATCTTCATCACGTTTATACATAGCACCTGAAGGGCATGAGGCAACGCAACTTGGATTCAAGCAATGTTCACATAAACGTGGTAAATACATCATAAAAGTTTCGTCAAATTGGAATTTAATATCTTCTTCTATTTTTTGGATGTTAGGATCTTTTGGACCTGTAACGTGACCACCAGCCAAGTCATCTTCCCAGTTAGGTCCCCATTCAATTTCAATATTATCCCCTGTAATTTCTGAATATGCTCTAGCAACTGGAGAATGATTACCTGATTTCGCAGTTGTTAAATGTTCATAATTATAGTTCCATGGCTCGTAATAATCTTTAATTAGTGGCATATCTGGATTATAGAAAATTTTCCCTAATGCAATTTTTGAAATTCTACTTCCAGATTTTAATTCAAGTTTCCCTTTACGATTTAGTACCCAACCACCTTTGTAATGTTCTTGATCTTCCCAACGTTTCGGATACCCTACGCCCGGCTTAGTCTCTACGTTGTTGAACCACATGTACTCAGCACCTGGACGATTTGTCCAAGTGTTTTTACATGTCACACTACACGTATGGCATCCTATGCATTTATCTAAATTTAATACCATCGCAACTTGCGCTTTAATCTTCAAGCCAATTAACCTCCTTCATCTTTCTAACTGCTACATATAAATCCCTTTGGTTCCCAATTGGTCCATAATAATTAAAGTGATAACTAATTTGTGCGTATCCTCCGACTAGTTGTGTTGGTTTCAAATGGATTCTAGTCGGCGCGTTGTGTGAACCACCACGTGTATCTGTAATTTCTGACCCAGGCGTTTGAATATGTTTATCTTGTGCATGATACATAAACATTGTACCTTTAGGCATACGATGCGAAATAACTGCTCTTGCCGTTACAACACCATTACGGTTATACACTTCTAGCCAATCATTATCTTGGATATCGTGTTTTTCAGCATCTTCATTTGATATCCAAACCGTTGGACCACCTCTAAATAGTGTCAACATATGCTTATTATCTTGATACATTGAGTGTATATTCCATTTTCCATGAGGCGTTAAATAACGCAGTACCAAAGCATCTGTACCACCTTTAATTTTCTTATCTCTATTACCAAATACCATTGGCGGCAATGTCGGTTTATATACTGGTAAGCTTTCACCAAACTGTTGGAAAACTTCATGATCAACATAATAACTTTGACGACCTGTTAGCGTTCTAAAAGGTACTAAACGTTCTACATTCGTTGTAAATGGTGAGTAACGTCGGCCTTGTTTATTAGATCCCGGGAATACTGCTGTTGGTATAACTTCACGTGGTTGTGATGTTATATTCAAGAACGAAATTTTTTCAGCAGCACGCTCACTAGAAATATCTTTCAACGGCATACCAGTTTGTTCTTCAAGATCCTCATATGATTTCTGTGATAACTTTCCATTCGTAGCTGATGAAATATTTAGTATGGCATCAGCGACATTACGTGCTGTATCAATACGTGGACGATTCGCTCTTACAGAATCATCATTTGTATCACTCCACGTGCCTAACATACTTTTTAGTTCTTCGTACTGCTCACTGACACCGAAACTTACACCATGTGCTCCAACTTTCCCTTTTTCAAGTACAGGACCAAGTGTGACATATTTGTCGTAAATTTTAGTGTAGTCGCGTTCTACAATTGCAAAGTTAGGCATTGTACGTCCAGGCACCGCTTCAATTTCACCCTTCGACCAATCTTTCACTACGCCATATGGTGTAGATATTTCTTGTTTTGTATCATGACTAAGTGGTGTTGTCACAACATCTTTAAACGTTCCAGGTAAATAGTCTTTTGCCATTTCTGAAAATGCTTTTGCCAATGTTTTATAAATATCCCAGTCTGAACGTGATTCCCATAATGGATCAATAGCAGGATTGAAAGGATGTACATATGGATGCATATCCGTTGATGATAAATCATGTTTTTCATACCAAGTCGCTGCTGGCAAAACAATGTCAGAATATAACGGTGTTGCCGTCATTCTGAAGTCTAAAGAGACCACTAAATCTAACTTACCTGTTGTTTCTTCACGCCACGTAATTTCTTCTGGCTTTTCATCTTCATTTGGTGTAGCTAATAATCCTGATTTTGTGCCAAGTAAATGCTTCATAAAGTATTCTTGACCTTTTGCAGAACTTGAAATTAAGTTTGAACGCCATATAAATAATGATTTTGGATGATTCTTTTTCAAATCAGGATCTTCAATTGCAAATTGTGTTTGTTTTGATTTCACTTCATCAATTGCACGTTGCAAAATCGCTTCATTAGAATCTATACCTTCATCTTTAGCTTCTTCTGCAAACAACAAGCTATTTTTATTAAATTGTGGATATGATGGTAACCAACCAAGTCTAGCTGCTAACACATTATAATCAGCTGGATGTTGATGCTTTAACTCCTCTGTTTTAGCTAATGGAGATTTTAAACGATCTACATTTGACTCTTCATATTTCCATTGGTCTGTCGCAAAATAGAACCAACTTGTTCCGTTTTGCAAACGTGGTGGTCCTTGCCAGTCTTTCGCAAATGCGACAGTACTCCATCCTTCAATCGGGCGACATTTTTCTTGTCCCACATAGTGAGCCCAACCGCCACCATTCACACCTTGACAGCCACATAACATAACTAAGTTTAAGATTGAACGATAAATCGTATCTGAGTTAAACCAATGGTTAATACCCGCACCCATGATAATCATTGAACGCCCTTCAGTATCGATAGCGTTTTGCGCAAATTCTTTAGCTACTTGAATGACAACACTTTGTTTTACGCCTGAAATGGCTTCTTGCCAAGCAGGTGTATATTTTGATTCTGCATCGTCGTATCCATTTGATTCCAATTTATGATCAAAACGACGCACGCCATATTGACTTGCCATTAAGTCAAAAATTGTAGCAATACGGACTTTGTCACCATTTGCTAAAGTGACTTGTCGAGTTGGAATTGGGCGATTGAATATCCCATCTCCATCACTATCAAAGTATGGGAATTGAATTGTTTCTAATTCATACCCACCTTCTGTCATTGATAATGTAGGGTTAATTTTAGAACCATCTTCTGTTTCTAGTTTTAAGTTCCATTTCTTACCTTCTTCCCAACGTTGACCCATTGTGCCATTAGGTACCACTAAACTGTCACTGATTGTGTCGTGGATTACCGGTTTCCATTCACTTTGCTCTGTCGTTTGTCCTAAGTCACTTGCTCTTAAAAATCGACCTGCTTTATATCCATTTTCATCTTCATCTAACATGATGATAAATGGCATGTCTGTATATTGTTTCGCATAATTAATAAAGCGTTCATTCGGTTGATTAACATAATGCTCTTGTAAAATAACATGTGTCATTGCTTGAGCAATTGCAGCATCTGAACCAGGATTCGGTGCTAACCAGTTATCAGCAAACTTCACATTTTCTGCATAATCAGGTGCTACTGAAATAACTTTTGTTCCTTTGTAGCGAACTTCTGTCATAAAATGTGCGTCTGGCGTACGCGTTAGTGGTACATTAGACCCCCACATAATAATGTATGATGCGTTATACCAGTCACTTGATTCAGGTACGTCTGTTTGTTCTCCCCAAATTTGTGGAGAGGCCGGTGGTAAATCTGCATACCAGTCATAAAAACTAAGCATTTCACCACCAAGTAAATTGATGAATCGAGCACCTGCTGCATAGCTAATCATAGACATCGCTGGAATCGGTGTGAATCCGGCAATTCTGTCAGGACCATATTTTTTAATTGTATATAGTAATTGTGCTGCGATAATATCCGTAACATCTTTCCAATTTGAACGCACATGTCCACCCATACCACGGGCTTGCTTATACTGTTTGGCTTTGTCTTCATTTTCAACAATAGAAGCCCATGCAGCCACACGATTGCCATTGTTTTCTTCTAATGCTTCAGTCCATAAATCCCAAAGTTTCCCACGAATATATGGATATTTAATTCGAAGTGGGCTGTATTCATACCAAGAGAATGATGCACCACGAGGACAGCCTCTCGGTTCATATTCAGGCATATCCGGACCACAACTTGGATAGTCAGTTTGTTGATTTTCCCAGGTAATCACACCATTTTTCACAAAGACTTTCCAAGAACATGATCCAGTACAGTTAACACCATGTGTTGTTCTTACTTCTTTATCATGACTCCAACGTTCTCTGTACATTTTTTCCCATTCTCTACTTTTACTTTCTAGGATCGACCAATTCCCATTAAATTTTTCTGTTGGCTTAAAGAAATTCAATCCAAATTTTCCCATATTTATATCCTCCTACGTATAAAAATACGATGTGTAGATGTCGTGTTTTTAAATACTAAAAATGCCCAAGACTATTGCTTTAATTAGATTGTACATTTTTTCACAAATATAAAATATTAGGGAATTACCTAATTACTTAAGGAATTTCCCTATCAATAACGGGATTTCATTGAAATAATACACAATCATGTGTGGTCATGCTTATTGCCAATCTAAATCGTTCAAATTTGGCACAACGACAAATAAGGCTTCAACACGAATATATTCTCTCGGTTGAAACCTTACTTATTCATTTATTTTTATAAATTAGTGACATAACACTGTATTAGTATCTGCACGATCGGTTGAAATATATGTTACATTTTCTTGCTGCTTAATAAACGTATCATAGTAATCATATTGCGACGAATGATATGTACCATTCGATGTATCATTTGGGTTTAGCAAACAGCCATAACCTTCGTCATATAAATGTTCACAGAGCATAAGAGCGTCAGGTTTAGAACCACTTACTACATAAAATTGCTGAGTCGGATTAGAAGTTGTTGAGACATTTTCTGTATAACCCACTACTTCGCCTATAATACATATACCTGGTTTTGCCTCAATTGCGTAATGCTCCAGTTTCCCAACAATATTACTTAAGCGCCCTTTAACGACGAATTCATTAAAACAAGATGCTTGAAAAACAATCGCTATCGGATAATCAATATCTGTGTACTGTTGTATCTGGGCGATAATTTTCTCTAAACGTTTAACTCCCATATATATCGCCAACGTACCACCATTTACTAAAGCGTTGACATCTACTTCATTTTCTTCTGAATCTTTAAAATACCCCGTCGAAAATGTAACACTTTTAGCAACAGCACGCATCGTTAATCCTGTTTGCATCGTAGCAACTGCAGCACTCGCAGATGTCACACCAGGTACAATTTCAAACGCAATATTAAAGTTGTTTAGTGTGTCAACTTCTTCTTGAACTCGTCCAAATATTGCTGGGTCGCCACCTTTAAGCCTCACAACCTTGTTATATCGACGTGCTGCTTCCACGATACATTCATTTATTTTTTCTTGCTGAATGTGTTTTGCATATGGCTTTTTACCAACATCTATAATCTCAGTTGTCGACTTCGAATATTGTAAAATCAACGGATTCACTAATCGATCATATAGTATAACATCCGCTTCGCGTATTAAACGCTCAGCCTTTTTAGTCAAATAATTCGGATTACCTGGGCCCGCACCTATCAAGTAAACCTTGCCGTAACCATTTACAGACATATATATACGTTCCCGTCTGTAACTTCTACCTCATATACATCTACACAACCTTCATCAGGTTCTTGTACAATCCCAGTATTTAAATCAATCTTTTGATCATGGAGTGGACAGAATACATATTCACCACTCACTGTTCCCTCTGACAATGGCCCTTGTTTATGCGGACAAATATTGTGAATCGCGTGAATTGTACCACTTTCAGTTAAAAACAATCCTATTTCTTTGCCTTTGACAATAACCTTTTTACCAATTAAGGGTGTCAATTCATCTAAAGTTGTCACTTTGATTTTCTCTTTCGTTTCCATGTATTACACCTTCTCCACTTCAAAGATTTTTCGAGCTTGCGCATTACTAGTGATTGCTTCCCAAGGTTCAGCTTCGACTGCTTTTTTAGCATCCATAATACGTTCAAATAATTCATTCTGTCTTTCTGGATCAAGCAACACTTCTTTAACATTTTCAAACCCTAGTCTTCTTAACCACGGTGCTGTTCTTTCAGCATAAATACCTGTCTCGCGATAATATTGCATCAAAGCACCACATAATTTGATTACTTCATCTTCCGTTTCTACAGTTGTTAAAAATTCAGCTTTTTCAACTTCTGTACCACCATTACCACCGATATAGATTTGGAATCCATTTTCAACTGAGATAATACCAAAATCTTTAACACCTGATTCAACACAACTTCTTGGGCAGCCTGATACACCCATTTTGAATTTATGAGGTGTATCGATGTATTCAAATGTTTTTTCTAAACGAATGCCAAGTCGTGTCGTGTATTGCGTACCAAATCGACAAAACTCTTTACCAACACAGCTTTTAACTGAGCGTGTTTTCTTACCATAAGCTGATGCTGAACGCATACCTAGGTCTTCCCATATATTTGGTAATTCTTCTTTTTTAACTCCATACAAACCAACACGTTGCGAACCTGTCACTTTAACTAGTGGCACATGATATTTCTTAGCCACTTCTCCTAGACGAATCAGTTGGTCTGCATCTGTAACACCCCCACGCATTTGAGGTATAACAGAAAATGTACCATCATTTTGAATATTCGCATGGTAACGTTCGTTAGCAAATCTTGATTCTCTTTCATCTTCATGATCATGTGGATAAACCATATTCAAATAATAGTTAATCGCAGGTCGACATTTTGGACATCCACCTTTGTTTTTAAAGTTTAAAACATGTCGAACTTCTTTAGATGTTTTTAAACCTTTCGCTCGTATTTGCGTAACAATTTGATCACGTGTCAAATCAGTACAACCACATATACCTGCAGGTTTAGCAGCAACAAAGTCATCGCCCAACGTGTGCTGTAAGATTTGAGCAATTTGCGGTTTACATTTACCACATGAATTACCTGCTTTCGTTTTAGCCGTAACTTCTTCAACTGTAGTAAAACCATTTTCCGTAATTGCATTTACTATCGTGCCTTTATCGACACCATTACAGCCACAAATTGTTTCATCATCAGCCATATCAGCAATTGATAGCGATGCCTCTTCTCCACCTTTAGTAAGCAATGATACCAGTGTGTAGTCTTCAGTAGATTCACCTTTTTTCATCATGTTATAAAAGCGTGAACCATCATCGATATCACCATATAGTACTGCACCAACTACATTACCGTCTTTTAAAAAGATTTTTTTATAGTTATTATCAACGCTATTAAATATTTCAATACCTTTAATTTCAGCATTTTCAACAATTTGACCAGCACTATATAGGTCACACCCAGAAACTTTTAATGACGTAAATGTTGTTGATCCCTTGTATCCGTTCGTTTCTTTATTTGTTAAATGATCAGCTAATACTTTACCTTGTTCATATAGTGGTGCAACGAGTCCATAAACTTTGCCGTTATGTTCTGCACATTCACCAACTGCATATACATTACTATCACTTGTTTGCATCACATCATTGACAACAATACCACGATTAACATCTAGACCTGATTCTTTGGCTACTTCTGTGTATGGTCGAATACCTACTGCCATAACAACTAAGTCTGTCGGAATCTCGCGTCCATCAGCCAATTTAACACCTTCAACATCATCTTCTCCTAAGATTTCAGTTGTGTTGGCTTGCATTTCAAACTTCATACCTTGCTTTTCTAGATCTGCTTTAAGCATATTTCCAGCTTTACGGTCTAGCTGCATTTCCATCAACCATTCAGCTAAATGTAACACCGTTACTTCCATACCTTGATCTAATAAACCACGTGCACACTCTAAACCTAGTAAGCCTCCACCAATTACAATTGCTTTCTTTTTAGTCTTAGCAATGTTCATCATTTGTTCAGTATCATCAATTGTTCTCCAGCCAATAACACTTGGTAATGTCGAACCTGGCACTGGAATGACAAATGCTTTAGATCCTGTCGCAAATATTAATTTATCGTATGCTACTTCAATACCATTTGCAGTCGTTACATTTTGATTTGCTCTATCCACGTCAACTACTGGATCATTGGTAATTAACTTAATATCGTGTTCTTCATACCACTCATATGGATTCATAATTGTTTCTTCAACTGTCATTTTATTTTGTAAAATATTTGAAAGCATGATGCGGTTATAGTTTGGATAAGGTTCTTTACCAATTACCGTAATATCATATAAATCATTGGCACGCTCTAATATTTCTTCGATTGTTCGAATGCCCGCCATACCGTTACCAATCATTACTAGTTTTTGCTTTGCCATAAAATATGCCCCTTTACTACATAATATTTATTTCAAAAAAAGGTGTTAACTTTTCGTTAGTGCTTTTATGTTTTCATTGGAGTCATTAAGACTTTCTAATCTATCGTTAATAATTTGTTTTAAAATAGGGTCGAAGTTAATTGAAGGTGTGATGTGTATATCTGTATTAATAACCATGTCATTCATTTGCTGCTTCACTTTGTTAACAAGTCTTCCGTCATATAAAAATAAAGGTACGACAATTAATTTTTGATACTGTCTCGCAATATCTTCTAAATCATGTATAAAACTAATCTCACCATATAGCGTTCTCGCATAAGTAGGTTTATTAATCTGCAAATGTTGAACGCATGTCTGTAACTCTTCATGTGCTTTTGTAAACTTGCCATTAATGTTGCCATGCGCAACAACGACAACACCGACTTGTTGCATTTCATCCACGCGCACCTCATCAATACGTTGCATGATTATTTCTGTCATTAAAGGATGTGTGCCAAGTGGCTCGCTTACTTCTACCTTTATGTCTGGATACCGTCGTTTCATTTCATGAACGATATTCGGTATATCCTTGAGATAGTGCATGGCACTAAAGAGAAGCAAAGGTACAATCTTAAGCTGTTTAACGCCACTTTGAATCAACGTTGTCATTACTGTTTCTAAATCCTGATGCTCACTTTCTAAAAATGCAATATGGTAATGATGTATGTCATCTTTTACTAATTCAGATATAAACGCTTCTAACGCTTGATTCTGCCGACCGCGCCTCATGCCATGTGCAACAATGATATTCCCATTCACATTTACCAACCCTTTCACACGTATTGTATACCAAATCATTTCGTTTTTGTGAAAAGAATCACATTATAATGTAAAATCAGGGAATTCCCTGATGCCTGTAGTCATGCATATTCCTTATAAATTTTCCCTTTTTGTTAAATCAAAAAAGCGACCATATATGAATCCCTACTCAACATTTATTTGAGCAAGCATCAATATATCGGTCGCTTGTAGTGTATATTATTATCTTAAAATGGTGGTTGGCCTAATATTGTTTCGTCAAAGCGCTCGGGTATCAATACTTTGCGCATGATCACACCTAAATCGCCATCATCATTTTCATGTTCGCTGTATATTTCATAACCTCTTTTTTCATAAATTTTAAGTAACCACGGATGCAATCTTGCAGATGTACCTAAAGTTACAGCAGCTGCCTTTAATGTATCTCGTAAAAATGTTTCTTCAACATAAGTAAGTAATTGACTACCATAGCCTTTCCCTTCATACTCAGGATTTGTCGCAAACCACCAGACAAAAGGATAGCCCGAAATGCTTTTCACACTTCCCCAAGGATATCTAACCGTAATCGTAGATATAATTTCATCATCAATTGTCATGACAAATGTAGTATTTTTATCTATATTTTCTTTCACAGCATCTAAATTTGCATTTACCGAAGGCCAGTCTATGCCAAGTTCTCTCAACGGTGTAAACGCCTCATGCATTAATTGATGTAGTGCTACTGCATCATTTTCATTTGCGAGTCGAATCGTCGTATTTGCCATTTGAATCCACACACTTTCTGTTTATTTTAAATGAATCATCTTTAATTTTAGCTATGCTTATCTTTTATAGCGTACCAACATTTAGCACATGTGTCAGATAACATGCCTCATTGATATAAGATAAGTATGTGATCATCAATTATTTCATTATTGAAAGCAAAGTAAAAGTCTAGGACATGAATTAATGATATGCACGCTTCAAAGCTTTCATTTTTCAATGTCTACTTTGAAGCGTGCAGTTCATAATGTCCTAGACTCTACAATGTTATATTGGCAGTAGCTGACTGCGTGGCCCCAACATAGAGAATTTCAAAAAGAAATTCTACAGACAATGCAAGTTGGCGGGGGCCCCAACACAGAAGCTGACGGCAGGCCAGCTTACATTAATGTGCAAGTTGGGGAACGATGCCCCCAAAAAGGATGATTCTAAATTCATTGTTGTCACAACATCTTCAATTATTACTTCATTACTGTTGCTCTAAACGATTGCGTTTACCATTTAAAAATGCATAAACAAGTCCTACAAAAATACCGCCACCTACAAAGTTACCAAGGAATGCAAAAACGATATTTTTTAATACATGTAACCAAGATACAGCATCAAGGTTGAAGAACACCATACCTGCATATAAACCAGCATTGAATACAACGTGCTCATATCCCATGTATACAAAGACTATAACACCACAAGCAATGAAGAATGCTTTTGTCAATCCGCCTTTGAATTGCATAGAAATAAAAATACCGATATTAATAAAGAAGTTACAGAAAATACCTTTTGTAAAAATATTCAACCAAGTCGAATCGACTGTCTTTTTCTGAACTAAGGCAGTTAAGGCTTGTGTCATTTCTGGTGTCATAACATGTGCATATTTCATTAAGAAGAATAATACAAAACCACCTAAAATATTTCCAAGGAAACAATATAATAAAATCCACATCATCTTATTAAGAGAAACAACTTTATAATACCAGCCAACTGTAAAATACATAAAATTACTTGTTAATAATTCAGAATTCGTTAGTACAACCAAGACCAATCCTAAGCTGAAAGCAATTGCTCCCATTAAATTAATGAGACCATCAACATGTGTACTTGCGAATTGTGTTTTAATACCAAACATAAAAACAGTAACAATGGACAATAAGAAACCTGCCATCATAGATTTAAGCATGTATCGTCCTGGTGTTTGCTGTACCATCACTTGTTTCATTTGAACAGATGATGATATTGAGTCTACGATTGCTTTAGTTGAATACGTATCTTCAACTGTTTTATTATTTTTTATCACAGCACTTCCCCCATTTACTATTATCAAATAAATTTTACCTATTAATTATATTAGTATTTAGATGTAATTCATAGATTAAAATTCACTCATAAAAATAGCGAGATAGATATCGCGACATAAAACAATTGGTATCATTTTAATTGCGCTCATCTCGCTTTATGTAAGTATTACTTATTCTTTTTTAAATTTGAAAAGTAATGTAAACCATATGCAAATATACCGTAGCCTACGACTGTACGCAAAATAAATCTAACAACTTTATTTGGTACACATTTCGAAGTAACAGTAATTGAAGATAAAAGCGTAGTAAAAATATATAATATTAATACTTTAATCTAACGTTGTGCCATCGAATCACCCTTCATTCAATTAATAATATTACGTTATTATTATAAACTGAATGGCATATAAAATTTTTACATATTTTCAACAACTTTATTTCAATAAAGCATCAAGTTGATCCAATGTTTGATTCATCCCTTGCTCAACACCCATGTTTATGACTTGTTGAGCGGCTTCTTTAGTTGGAAATACCGATGTTGATGTCACTGTCGTTTTCGTTGTATTGAACTCGGAAAATGACAAAGTAATCTTCATGCTTGGCATTTTTGTATCTTTTGCACCTTGAGGTGTCGCAAACGAGTCAATATATTCAATTAAATATGGACGCTTAACCGTTTTATATTCTGCTAATGTATAGCTTGTCATTGTGGGTGTTTTAATCGCGTAAAATGCATCACCGCCTGAAACAGCATTAAAGCGAAACACTTTGGTACTAGCGTCTTTTGGATGAAACCATTTTTCAAATAATGCCTTTGTCGTATAGGCATCAAACACCTTTTCAATCGGTGCTTCTATCGTTCTTGAAAAAATAATTTTATTATCTTCAACTTTAATCGTCATCTTCCCACTCCCTATCTTTTATATTTACTCATCTTAACATGCATTGAGTGACATATGTTACCAAATCATTTGTTATAAACTATAGTAATATTAATCATTCCCTCTGTTGAAATTGATAACTACGAAATAAAAAACACACTCTATTCAGCTATTAACAGTTGAGTAGAGTGTGCAAACCTGTTGAATTAATGCGCTAACATTTCTTCTTTGATTTGGTCTTTATTTAATTTTGAAGGATAATATGTTGGCCAGTTATCCATTTCTTTTAATAACGCGTCATTATCATTACCCATAAAGATATGGAAGTGTTCTGCCTTTTTAGGTGCAATGTTGTGATCGCTAAATTGGATGAATTTCGGTAAGTCTTTATCATTACCATCGACCAATTTAAACATAAATCTCACGCCACGGTTACCTTTAGGATATTTCAATGTTTTCTTACCATTGTATTCATATTTACCAGTGTGTTTCGTACCATCTTTAGTAAATGTAATTTCATTTCCTTTTATATCAATGTTAGTAATATCAGTTTTATATCCTTTGTCATAATAAGCTTTTAAATCTTTAGCAGATTTCTTCGGATCATTTTCAGCTTTATGTTCCATCACTTCATCAAGCGTACCGTCTTTTAAGTAAGGGTAAACAGATTGCCATTCACCAGCATAATCGCTTAATTCACGGTCTTTAACTTGCTCATCTTTAAAATACCCATCAGAAATTGCTTTGTCGTGTTTACTTTCAGCTTTGTCGTCTTTCACTTTAACACCACTGTCTAAAGCTTTACCGATATTTTCAATATTCGATTTCATTAATGATTGATAGGTAATATTATCTTTTTTCTGTTGTTCTTTATTTAAAGACTCCATGTTGTAGAATTTTAAAGGCTTCGCATCTGTTTCTTTACGAATTGTTTCAGTCACTTTATTCGCAACATTATCTTCGTAAAGAATATATTTAGCATTGCTATCTCTAATTTCTTTAACAATTTTAGTCAATTCTTTTTGTGATGGATCTTCAGCATTCATGTTTTGAATACCTTTTTGAACAAAACCATAACGATCAGCTAAGTATCCAATTGATTCATGTGAAATGAATACTGCATTACCTTGCTTATCTTTAGTAACTTGCTTCATATCGTTATCAATTTTCTTAAGATCGTCGTTTAATTTTTTGTAGTTTTTCTCATAGTCATCTTTATGTTTTGGATCTTTCTTCACTAATTCATCTTTAATTTCTTTAGCGAAAGTTTGGTTAATTTTAGGATCTAACCATACGTGTGGATCATATCCGCCATGATGATGATGTTCTTCTTTCCCATGATCATGTCCCTCATGTTCATGCTCTTCACCATGTTCGTGTTGATCAGTTAAAAGCTTTGCTTTATCTAATTTATCTTCTAAAGACAGTTTTTTATCTTTATCTTTAATAGTAGATGCAACTTTCTTAGCAACCGGATCTAAATTATCCCCTGTATACATAAACAAGTCTGACTTGCTTGCACTTAATATATCTTTTTGTGTTGGTTCATAGCTATGTAAATCTGTCCCTGCTGGATAGATTGATGATACCTTCACGTGTTTTCCACCAATTTGCTCTGCAAATGATTGCAATGGATAAACTGTCGTTTTAATTGTTACCTTGCCATCTTTATCTTTTCCATCATCATTCCCACATGCGGCTAATGATAAAGTTACGGCTGGTGCAAGAAGTAACATACCTAATTTCTTTTTCATAGTCACCCTCCTAAATAGTAATCTTTACGTTTTAAAATTATATACTCATGCTACTTAAAATACAAGCACTGTTTTTATAAATAATATAAAGTCGAATCATACTTTAGGTATTTACCACTTTTCGTTTTATCTAATACATGACTATTGTACAAATATGATACAGAAAACTTTATAGTATTTACGAACGTCGTAATATAAGAAAAAAGACAATCTCTATCATATTGCTAATAGAAATTGCCTTTCATATTGTCCTAAAATAACTTACCCTATTTTTATAGTGTGACTTTTAGATTTAATAATGGTATTTACATGATGCTATTTTTATATGATTGTCATCTACTGTATAAACCAATCTATGTTCGTGATTGATACGTCTACTATAATACCCAGTCAGATTCGATTTTAACTTTTCAGGCTTACCTATACCTTTCAACGCACCATTTCTGTCAATACTTTTAATTAACTCATTAATCTTCTTCACCATTTTTTTATCGTTCTGCTGAAAATACTTATAATCTTCAAAGGCTTGAGGCGAAAACGTAATATTTAACCTAACCATTATACATCTATATCTTTCGTTACAGTTTTCCCACGTTCTAGATCTGCAATTGATTGAGCTAAGTGTTCAGCATTATTTGGATTCTGTTGGAGGTAAAGTGTTTCCATCATGGAGTTATAATCTGATTCTGACATGATTACTACGTTTTTATCATCAGTAGATGTTACAGTTACTATATCACTATCATCATTTACTTTTGTCATAAGTGCCTTTAAATTCTGTCGAGCGTATGAATAATTTTTAATAATCATATTTATCGCCTCCTTTTAACACACCCCAATTGTACAAATATTTGTACAATAAAACAAGAGACACAGAAAAAACCACTAATCAAGATTTTGCACGGGGAAGAATCAATACCTATCCTGTACTGATTCCCTACTAAACAATGTTTACATGATAATTTCCACCTATTTAGACTTCATACATTAAAAAGACAATCTCTATCATATTGCTAATAGAAATTGCCTTTCATATTGTCCTAA
>OJXH01000107.1_pt1 | contig 23004 bp, 14 predicted proteins | sample 1600621 | NCBI WGS metagenome assembly OJXH01 (sample SAMN04436989, study PRJEB24849) | human gut metagenome | biome: human gut; feature: NICU; material: stool | host: Homo sapiens | place: USA: Saint Louis, MO | collected 2013-03-12
TTTGCTTTTTGCACTACTTTTTTTAATTCACTAAAATGATTAAGAGTAGTTATAATCTTTAAAATAAATTTTTTTCTATTTAAATATATGTTCGTATGACAGTGATGTAAATGATTGGTATAATGGGTATTATGGAAAAATATTACCCGGAGGAGATGTTATGGATTTTTCCAACTTTTTTCAAAACCTCAGTACGTTAAAAATTGTAACGAGTATCCTTGATTTACTGATAGTTTGGTATGTACTTTATCTTCTCATCACGGTCTTTAAGGGAACTAAAGCGATACAATTACTTAAAGGGATATTAGTAATTGTTATTGGTCAGCAGATAAGTATGATATTGAACTTGACTGCAACATCTAAATTATTCGATATCGTTATTCAATGGGGGGTATTAGCTTTAATAGTAATATTCCAACCAGAAATTAGACGTGCGTTAGAACAACTTGGTAGAGGTAGCTTTTTAAAACGCTATACTTCTAATACGTATAGTAAAGATGAAGAGAAATTGATTCAATCGGTTTCAAAGGCTGTGCAATATATGGCTAAAAGACGTATAGGTGCATTAATTGTCTTTGAAAAAGAAACAGGTCTTCAAGATTATATTGAAACAGGTATTGCAATGGATTCAAATATTTCACAAGAACTTTTAATTAATGTCTTTATACCTAATACACCTTTACATGATGGTGCAATGATTATTCAAGGCACGAAGATTGCAGCAGCAGCAAGTTATTTGCCATTGTCTGATAGTCCTAAGATATCTAAAAGTTTGGGTACAAGACATAGAGCAGCGGTTGGTATTTCAGAAGTATCTGATGCATTTACCGTTATTGTATCTGAAGAAACTGGTGATATTTCGGTAACATTTGATGGAAAATTACGCCGAGACATTTCAAACGAAATTTTTGAAGAGTTGCTTGCTGAACATTGGTTTGGCACACGCTTTCAAAAGAAAGGTGTGAAATAATATGCTAGAAAGTAAATGGGGCTTAAGATTTATTGCCTTTCTTTTGGCATTGTTTTTCTTTTTATCTGTTAACAATGTTTTTGGAAATATCTTTAACACTGGTAATCTTGGTCAAAAGTCTAGTAAAACGATTCAAGATGTACCCGTTGAAATTCTTTATAACACTAAAGATTTGCATTTAACAAAAGCGCCTGAAACAGTTAATGTGACTATTTCAGGACCACAATCAAAGATAATAAAAATTGAAAATCCAGAAGATTTAAGAGTAGTGATTGATTTATCAAATGCTAAAGCTGGAAAGTATCAAGAGAAGTATCAAGTTAAAGGGTTAGCTGATGACATTCATTATTCTGTAAAACCTAAATTGGCAAATATTACGCTTGAAAACAAAGTAACTAAAAAGATGACAGTTCAACCTGATGTTAGTCAAAGTGATATTGATCTACTTTATAAAATTACAAAGCAAGAAGTTTCACCACAAACAGTTAAAATAACAGGTGGAGAAGAACAATTGAATGATATCGCTTATTTAAAAGCCACTTTTAAAACTAATAAAAAGATTAATGGTGACACAAAAGATATCGCGGAAGTAACGGCTTTTGATAAAAAACTGAATAAATTAAATGTATCGATTCAACCTAATGAAGTGAATTTACAAGTTAAAGTAGAGCCTTTTAGCAAAAAGGTTAAAGTAAATGTTAAACAGAAAGGTAGTTTAGCAGATGATAAAGAATTAAGTTCGATTGACTTAGAAGATAAAGAAATTGAAATCTTCGGTAGTCGAGATGACTTGCAAAATATAAGCGAAGTTGATGCAGAAGTAGATTTAGATGGTATTTCAGAATCAACTGAAAAGACTGTAAAAATCAATTTACCAGAACATGTCTCTAAAGCAGAACCAAGTGAAACGAAGGCTTATATAAACGTAAAATAAATAGCTAAATTAAAGGAGAGTAAACAATGGGAAAATATTTTGGTACAGACGGAGTAAGAGGTGTCGCAAACCAAGAACTAACACCTGAATTGGCATTTAAATTAGGAAGATATGGTGGCTATGTTCTAGCACATAATAAAGGTGAAAAACACCCACGTGTACTTGTAGGTCGCGATACTAGAGTTTCAGGTGAAATGTTAGAATCAGCATTAATAGCTGGTTTGATTTCAATTGGTGCAGAAGTGATGCGATTAGGTATTATTTCAACACCAGGTGTTGCATATTTAACACGCGATATGGGTGCAGAGTTAGGTGTAATGATATCAGCCTCTCATAATCCAGTTGCGGATAATGGTATTAAATTCTTTGGATCAGATGGTTTTAAACTATCAGATGAACAAGAAAATGAAATTGAAGCATTATTGGATCAAGAAAACCCAGAATTACCAAGACCAGTTGGCAATGATATTGTACATTATTCAGATTACTTTGAAGGGGCACAAAAATATTTGAGTTATTTAAAATCAACAGTAGATGTTAACTTTGAAGGTTTGAAAATTGTTTTAGATGGTGCAAATGGTTCAACATCATCACTAGCGCCATTCTTATTTGGTGATTTAGAGGCAGATACTGAAACAATTGGATGTAGTCCTGATGGATATAATATCAATGAGAAATGTGGCTCTACACATCCTGAAAAATTAGCAGAAAAAGTTGTTGAAACTGAAAGTGATTTTGGGTTAGCATTTGACGGCGATGGAGACAGAATCATAGCAGTAGATGAGAATGGTCAAATCGTTGACGGTGACCAAATTATGTTTATTATTGGTCAAGAAATGCATAAAAATCAAGAATTGAATAATGACATGATTGTTTCTACTGTTATGAGTAACTTAGGTTTTTACAAAGCGCTTGAACAAGAAGGAATTAAATCTAATAAAACTAAAGTTGGCGACAGATATGTAGTAGAAGAAATGCGTCGCGGTAATTATAACTTGGGTGGAGAACAATCTGGACATATCGTTATGATGGATTACAATACAACTGGTGATGGTTTATTAACTGGTATTCAATTAGCTTCTGTAATAAAAATGACTGGTAAATCACTAAGTGAATTAGCTGGACAAATGAAAAAATATCCACAATCATTAATTAACGTACGCGTAACAGATAAATATCGTGTTGAAGAAAATGTTGACGTTAAAGAAGTTATGACTAAAGTAGAAGTAGAAATGAATGGAGAAGGTCGAATTTTAGTAAGACCTTCTGGAACAGAACCATTAGTTCGTGTCATGGTTGAAGCAGCAACTGATGAAGATGCTGAAAGATTTGCACAACAAATAGCTGATGTGGTTCAAGATAAAATGGGATTAGATAAATAATTTCAAGATATAAATCAAACCGATGCTTATGCATCGGTTTTTTAATTTGACTAAAGCAAGAATATTATTTCGTAAAGTCAAAATAATAAAGAATACATAAAAACAAAGTAATCAATATGTAATATAAAATTCACTGGTAAGCAATATATAATGATGATAAAATTAATTTTAATTAGATAGAGTTGCTCTACCTTTTATAAGATGGAAGCAAACTGTTTATCTTAAAAGTTGATTAAGTGACATCATTTAACAGCGAGAATAATCAACCAGGAGGATGACTTAATGAATTTATTCAGACAACAAAAATTTAGTATTAGAAAATTTAATGTCGGTATTTTTTCAGCTTTAATTGCCACTGTTACATTTATATCTATTAACCCGACAACAGCGTCTGCAGCAGAGTAAAATCAGCCTGCACAAAATCAACCAGCACAACCAGCTGATGCCAATGCACAGCCTAACGCAAATGCTGGTGCTCAAGCTAATCCTACAGCACAGCCAGCTGCACCTGCCAACCAAGGACAACCAGCAGCACAACCAGCAAACCAAGGTGGACAGGCTAATCCAGCAGGAGGCGCAGCACAACCGGCAGCAGGTACAGCACAACCAGCTGGACAAGGTAATCAAGCTGATCCGAATAACGCTGCACAAGCACAACCTGGAAATCAAGCAGCACCTGCCAACCAAGCAGGTCAAGGAAATAACCAAGCAACACCTAATAATAATACAACACCGGCAAATCAAACACAGCCAGCGAATGCTCCAGCAGCAGCGCAACCAGCAGCACCTGTAGCAGCAAACGCACAAACTCAAGATCCAAATGCTAGCAATACTGGTGAAGGCAGTATTAATACAACATTAACGTTTGATGATCCTGCCATATCAACAGATGAGAATAGACAGGATCCAACTGTAACTGTTACAGATAAAGTAAATGGTTATTCATTAATTAACAACGGTAAGATTGGTTTCGTTAACTCAGAATTAAGACGAAGCGATATGTTTGATAAGAATAACCCTCAAAACTACCAAGCTAGAGGGAATGTAGCTGCATTAGGTCGTGTGAATGCAAATGATTCTACAGATCACGGTAACTTTAACGGTATTTCAAAAACTGTTAATGTAAAACCAGATTCAGAATTAATTATCAACTTTACTACTATGCAAACGAATAGTAAGCAAGGTGCAACAAATTTAGTTATTAAAGATGCTAAGAAAAATACTGAATTAGCAACTGTAAATGTAGCTAAGACTGGTACTGCACACTTATTTAAAGTACCAACAGATGCTGATCGTTTAGATTTAGAATTTATTCCTGACAATACAGCAGTTGCTGATGCTTCAAGAATTACAACAAATAAAGATGGTTATAAATACTATTCATTCATTGATAATGTAGGTCTATTCTCAGGATCACATTTATATGTCAAAAATAGAGATTTAGCACCGAAAGCAACTAACAATAAAGAATATACTATTAATACTGAAATCGGTAACAATGGTAATTTTGGTGCTTCATTGAAAGCAGATCAATTTAAATATGAAGTAACATTACCACAAGGTGTAACTTACGTTAATGATTCATTAACTACAACATTCCCTAATGGTAATGAAGACAGTACAGTATTGAAAAATATGACTGTCAATTATGATCAAAATGCAAATAAAGTTACATTTACAAGCCAAGGTGTGACAACAGCACGTGGTACACATACGAAAGAAGTGTTATTCCCAGATAAATCTTTAAAATTATCATATAAAGTTAATGTTGCGAATATTGATACACCTAAAAATATTGATTTTAATGAAAAATTAACATATCGTACTGCTTCAGATGTTGTAATTAATAATGCGCAACCAGAAGTTACACTAACTGCAGATCCATTTTCAGTAGCAGTTGAAATGAACAAAGATGCGTTGCAACAACAAGTTAACTCACAAGTTGATGATAGTCATTACACAACAGCATCAATTGCAGAATACAATAAACTTAAACAACAAGCAGACACTATTTTAAATGAAGATGCGAATCATGTTGAAACTGCAAATCGTGCATCTCAAGCGGATATTGATGGTTTAGTAACTAAATTACAAGCTGCATTAATTGATAATCAAGCAGCAATTTCTGAATTAGATGCTAAAGCTCAAGAAAAGGTTACAGCAGCACAACAAAGTAAAAAAGTTACGCAAGATGAAGTTGCAGCGCTTGTGACTAAAATTAACAATGATAAAAATAATGCAATCGCAGAAATTAATAAACAAACAACAGCACAAGGTGTCACAACTGAAAAAGATAATGGTATCGCAGTGTTGGAACAAGATGTGATTACACCAACAGTTAAACCTCAAGCGAAACAAGATATTATCCAAGCAGTTACAACTCGTAAACAACAAATTAAAAAGTCAAATGCATCATTACAAGATGAAAAAGATGTAGCAAATGATAAAATTGGTAAAATTGAAACAAAGGCAATTAAAGATATTGATGCAGCAACAACAAATGCACAAGTAGAAGCCATTAAAACAAAAGCGATCAATGATATTAATCAAACTGCACCTGCTACAACAGCTAAAGCAGCAGCTCTTGAAGAATTTGACGAAGTTGTTCAAGCACAAATTGATCAAGCACCTTTAAATCCTGATACAACAAATGAAGAGGTAGCGGAAGCGATTGAACGTATTAATGCAGCTAAAGTTTCAGGTGTTAAAGCAATTGAAGCGACAACGACTGCACAAGATTTAGATAGAGTTAAAAACGAAGAAATATTCAAAATTGAGAATATTACGGACTCTACGCAAACAAAAATGGATGCCTATAATGAAGTTAAACAAGCTGCTACAGCTAGAAAAGCTCAAAATGCTACAGTTTCAAATGCAACTGATGAAGAAGTAGCAGAAGCTGATGCAGCAGTAGATGCAGCTCAAACAGAAGGTTTACATGACATCCAAGTTGTTAAATCAAAACAGGAAGTGGCTGATACTAAAGCAAAAGTATTAGATAAAATCAATGCCATTCAAACACAAGCTAGAGTTAAACCTGCAGCGGATAGAGAAGTAGACAACGCATATAATACACGTAAACAAGAAATCCAAAATAGTAACACTTCAACAACAGAAGAAAAAGAAGCGGCATATACGCAATTAGATGCAAAAAAACAAGAGGCAAGAACGAATCTTGATGCTGCAAATACAAACAGTGCTGTAACGACAGCTAAAGACAATGGTATTGCTGCAATTAATCAAGTTCAAGCTGCCACTACTAAGAAATCGGATGCTAAAGCAGAAATCGCTCAAAAAGCAAGTGAACGTAAAACTGCAATCGAAGCAATGAATGATTCGACTACTGAAGAACAACAAGCAGCGAAAGATAAAGTGGATCAAGCAGTAGTTAATGCAAACGCTGATATTGATAATGCCGCAGCAAACAATGATGTGGATAATGCAAAAACTACAAATGAAGCTACAATCGCAGCCATTACACCTGATGCAAATGTTAAACCTCAAGCGAAACAAGCAATTGCAGATAAAGTACAAGCGCAAGAAACAGCAATTGATGCTAATAACGGTGCAACAACAGAAGAGAAAACAGCAGCGAAACAACAAGTTCAAACAGAAAAAACGACAGCTGATACAGCAATAGATGGTGCACATTCAAATGCAGAAGTTGAAGCGGCTAAGAATGCAGAAATTGCTAAAATTGAAGCAATTCAACCAGCGACAACAACGAAAGATGATGCGAAACAAGCCATTGCTACGAAAGCGAATGAACGTAAAGCAGCCATTGCTCAAACGCAAGAGATTACAGCAGAAGAAATTGCAGCGGCTAATGCGAACGTAGATAATGCAGTAACAGAAGCAAACAACCACATTGAGACTGCTAATAGTCAAAATGAAGTTGATCAAGCGAAGACAACAGGTGAAGCTAGTATTGATCAAGTGACACCAACTGTTAATAAAAAAGCTACAGCACGTAATGAAATCACTACAATATTAAATAACAAGTTACAAGCAATTCAAGCTACGCCAGATGCAACAGATGAAGAGAAACAAGCAGCAGAAACTGAAGCTAATACTGAAAATGCTAAAGCAAATCAAGCCATCACAGCAGCTACAACAAATGCAGAAGTAGATGAGGCAAAAACTAATGCAGAAGCGGCAATTAACGCTGTAACACCAAAAGTTATGAAGAAACAAGCAGCGAAAGATGAGATCGATCAATTACAAGCAGCACAAACAGCGGTTATTAATAACGATCAAAACGCAACAAATGAAGAAAAAGAAGCGGCGATTCAACAACTAGCAACAGCAGTTACAGACGCGAAAAATAACATTACAGCTGCAACTGACAATAATGGTGTAGACACTGCTAAAGATGCAGGTAAAAATTCGATTCAAAGTACACAACCAGCAACAGCAGTTAAATCGAATGCGAAAAATGAAGTAGATCAAGCTGTGACAACTCAAAATCAAGCAATTGATAATACTACAGGTGCAACGACTGAAGAGAAAAATGCAGCAAAAGATTTAGTTTCTAAAGCTAAAGAAAAAGCATATCAAGATATTTTAAATGCGCAAACGACTAACGATGTTACACAAATTAAAGATCAAGCAGTTGCTGACATTCAAGGTATTACTGCTGATACGACAATTAAAGATGTAGCTAAAGATGAATTAGCAACAAAAGCAAAGGAACAAAAAGCACTTATTGCACAAACTGCAGATGCGACTACTGAAGAAAAAGAACAAGCAAATCAACAAGTAGATGCACAATTAACGCAAGGTAATCAAAATATTGAAAATGCAAAGTCAATCGATGATGTAAACACTGCAAAAGATAATGCAATTCAAGCAATTGACCCAATTCAAGCATCAACAGATGTTAAAACGAATGCAAGAGCGGAATTGCTAAATGAAATGCAAAATAAAATAACTGAAATCCTTAATGATAATACGACTACAAATGAAGAAAAAGGAAAAGATATAGAACCAGTTAGAGCAGCATATGAAGAAGGTTTAAATAATATTAATGCAGCAACTACTACAGGTGATGTAACTACTGCTAAAGATACAGCAGTACAAAAAGTTCAACAACTTCATGCAAATCCTGTTAAGAAACCAGCAGGTAAAACAGAATTAGATCAAGCTGCAGCTGATAAGAAAACACAAATTGAACAAACACCAAATGCGTCACAACAAGAAATTAATGATGCAAAACAAGAAGTTGATGCAGCGTTAAATCAAGCGAAAACAAATATTGATCAATCATCAACAAATGAATATGTTGATAATGCGGTTAAAGAAGGGAAAGCTAAAATTAATGCAGTTAAAACATTTAGTGAGTACAAAAAAGATGCTTTAGCTAAAATTGCAGATGCATATAACGCTAAAGTGAACGAAGCGGATAACTCTAACGCATCGACTTCAAGTGAAATTGCTGAAGCGAAACAAAAACTTGCTGAATTAAAACAAACAGCGGATCAAAATGTTAATCAAGCTACTTCTAAAGATGACATTGAAGTTCAAATTCATAATGACTTAGATAATATTAACGATTACACAATTCCAACCGGTAAAAAAGAATCGGCTACAACAGATTTATATGCCTATGCAGATCAGAAGAAAAATAATATTTTAGCTGACACTAATGCAACACAAGATGAAAAACAACAAGCAATTAAGCAAGTTGACCAAAATGTTCAAACTGCATTAGAAAGCATTAATAATGGTGTGGATAATAGTGATGTTGATGATGCATTAACACAAGGTAAAGCGACAATTGATGCAGTTCAAGTAGATGCTACTGTTAAACCTAAAGCAAACCAAGCGATTGATGCTAAAGCACAGGAAACGAAAGAGTCTATAGACCAAAGTGACCAGTTAACTGCTGAAGAAAAAACGGCTGCATTAGCAACGATTAAACAAATTACAGATCAAGCTAAACAAGGTATTACTGATGCAACAACAACTGCTGAAGTTGAAAAAGCGAAAGCTCAAGGACTTGAGGCGTTTGATAACATTCAAATTGACTCAACAGAAAAACAAAAAGCTATCGAAGAATTAGAAACTGCACTAGACCAGATTGAAGCAGGAGTAAATGTCGACGCTGATGCTACAACTGAAGAAAAAGAAGCGTTTACGAATGCATTAGAAGACATTTTATCAAAAGCAACTGAAGATATTTCTGATCAAACTACAAATGCAGAAATCGCTACTGTCAAAAATAGTGCGCTTGAACAACTTAAAGCACAACGTATTAATCCAGTAGTTAAGAAAAATGCTTTGGAAGCAATTAGAGAAGTGGTTAACAAGCAAATAGAAATAATTGAAAATGCAGATGCATCGGCGAAAGAAATTGCACGTACAGATTTAGGTAGATATTTTGACAGATTTGCTGATAAATTAGATAAAACGCAAACAAATACAGAAGTTGATGAATTACAAAATGTAACGATACCTGCAATTGAAGCGATTGTACCTCAGAAGGATCCAAATGCTAATGATACTAATAGTGGTTCAGATAATAATGATGCAACAGCAAATTCAAATGCTAATGCAACACCAGAAAATACTGGACAACCTAATGTAACTGAGTCAACAGATAATGCCAATGCAGATACGTCTTCAACAACGACAAATAATCATAATGATGCGGCAACTGGTGGAACAACAGCAACATCAACAGACAATTCGGCAACGGGTAATGGTACAAGTGATAAATCAGAAGTAGAATCAACTAATAACGGCACAACTGATAAATCTGCAACAGAAACAGATAATGCAACGCCAGCAGAAAGCGCAAGAAATAACAATAGTACAACTGCAACAAACGAGAACGCACCAACAGGATCAACAGCAACGGTTCCAACAACAAATGCGAGCACAGGTGCAGCATCATCTGCTGATAGCAAAGATAATGCATCTGTAAATGATTCAAAACAAAATGCTGAAGTAAATAATAGTGCTGAATCTCAATCAACTAATGGCAAGGTTGCACAACCAAAATCTGAAAATAAAGCTAAGGATGAAAAAGATGGTAGAGATTCAACAAATCAAAGTATGGTTGAATCAACAACTGAAACATTGCCTTCAGCAGACATTACAGAACCAAAAGTACCTTCTAATACAGAGAAAGATAAAAAAGAAAGTACGACAAATCAAACAGATGCTGGACAACTTAAGTCTGAAACTAACGTTGCATCTAACGAAGCAGATAAATCTGAAGGCAACGTTGATACTGATGTATCGAATAAACCATCAACATCTAAACCGTCAGAAGCAAAAGATAAAGCGACTTCGACTGAGGATAGTCAAAAGGCTGACATGGCAACATCAGATAAAAAAGATAATCAAGCAGCAATTGGTGCAACTGCAGATGTAAACAATAAAGCTACGCAAAACGACGGTGCCAATGCATCTCCAGCTACAGTTTCAAATGGAAGCAATAGTGCTAATCAAGATATGCTTAAAGTAACTAACACTGACAAACACCAAGCTAAGGCAACATCAGCGCAACAAGGTAAAGAAAATAAAGCAAAACAACAAGCTAAAACTTTACCAGATACTGGTATGTCACATAATGACGATTTACCATATGTTGAATTAGCTCTAGGTGCAGGTATGGCATTCTTAATTAGAAGATTCACTAAGAAAGACCAACAAACTGAAGAATAAAATTTATTTAAGAATGTGAACATCTAGTTATTTCATAGGGAAATATTCCTTACTAAGTAACCAAGTCTAACAGTTAATATGAATTTGTTTTAGTAATGACCAATAGCCATTGAATAGGTGGCTGTGGCTCGAAAATAAAACAAATTATTAACGCAAAAATACTCCTTTCATACATAACACAAGTTAAGTGTCTATGTTGAAGGGCGTATTTTTTATGTTCCGCCCTGTCCTCTTGTTCCTTCCCCGGAACTACTACATTATTACTGATTGTTAACGAATAACGTTGGAAAATTATAGTTTCAAACAAAGCTCAATAAATTATGAAAGTGAATTGTAAGCTTCAATTATTTCATCGGCTAAGCCATCGTCAACTTTAGCATATTCGCTTAAGAACGCTTTTAAACCGTGTTCTTTAATGTAATTATTTTTCTCAACAGTTTCTTGGTCTGCTGTATCATCATACTTCAATAACAATGCAGCTGTATTTAATAAACCAGTGCGTTCTAAATCTTTATTATAAAGATATGCTAATGGTTTTATAATTCTATCTTTAGGGCCAATTTTACGTAACGTACCTCGTCCGACACGTGTTACTTCATCAGATAAATAAGAATTGTTGAAACGGTCTATTATTTTTTCAACATAACCAGCTTGTTCCGCTTCAGTAAAATCAAATTCATTAGTAATATATTGACTTGTTTCAGCTAAAACACGGCGTAAGCCAGCTTCAATTGAACTATCTTTTACAGCGTCTAAAACTGTAGCTTTACCAGCAAATTTTCCAGCATACGCTAAATATGCATGTCCTGTATTCACAGTTAATAATTTACGCTCAATATATGGTGTTAAATCATCAACATATTTAATATGGTTTAGTTCTGGACCATACCATGCATCTTTTTCAACAACCCATTCATAAAATGGCTCAACCATAACGTCTAATATATTTTCATTCTTTTGTAATGGTACAATTCTATCAACTGCTGAGTTAGCAAAATGAATATTGTTACCAAGAGGTCCAGTAATATCAAGTACCGCTTTTTTCAATGTATCAGTTGCCATAATAGCATTCTCACAAGCAACAATATTAACATGGTTTGTTTTTTCTTTTAAGAAAGGCGCAAAAGATTTAGCAATAATAGGTAGTATATTAACACCAACAGCTGTTGTAATAATATCTGCTTCTAAAATTGCTTGTTTCAATTCTTCAGAAGGTTGCATTGAGTTAATCGCTGCAACATTATTTACACGTGTTGTTGTTTTAGACTCATCAGCTAAAATAACATCATATTGATGTCCAGTAGCTAATGCATTAATGATTTCTTCATTTACATCTGCAAATGTTACTTTTACATTGTTATCTGCTAGAATATATCCAATAAATCCACGACCTATATTACCAGCACCAAAATGAACTGCTTTCATTATGCATCTGCCTCCTCGAAAACTTGTTTAATTTCTTCTGCAGATTTTGCTTGAACGATACGGTCTACATTTCCTTCTTCGCTAAATGTAATTGCAATTTTAGATAACAAGTCTAAATGTTCGCCATCTTTACCAGCGATTCCCACGACAACTTTAACTACTTCGCCATCCCAGTCAACGCCTTCAGGGATTTGTAATAATGTTAAACCTGAGTGAATCACATTTGTTTTAGCTTCATCTGTGCCATGAGGAATTGCTAAGCCATTTCCCATAAATGTTGATACGACTTGCTCACGATCTTTCATTGCTTGAATATAAGCATCTGTTACAGCACCACTATCAACTAAGGCTTTACCTGCTTTTTCAATTGCTTCATTTTGGCTGTTAACATTTACATTTAAAAAGATATTGTCATTACTAAATAATTCGCTCATTTTGTACACTCCTAAATAAATTGTTTTTTAATTCGTTCTAAAAATTTGTTTCTTAATAATGTTTCAAGTTCCTGTGGATTTTCCATAAAAGTATCAATAGATTCTAATTTCAAACTTAAAAATTCGGACAAGTCACTTATCAGTGATGCCATAAAATCATTGTCAGGAATAAACATGGAAATCATATATTTAATTGTTTGATTGTCATTTTGAATACTAGGCAATGTTAACGGTTCTTCTAAAACTGTGATTAGAATCATAGGGTGTTTAATCATATTGTCTCTTAGGTGTGGTATTGCAACAGGATATGGACTTAATATCCATCCTGGATTGTCAATCAATCGTTGCTCTAGTAGTTCAGCGAATGACGTTGGATCGTTTATTACATCGCATTGATATAGATAATCTGCGATATATGTTTGCCACTGTTTAACTTCGGTACTAACTATTTTCACTGAATCAAGCAAAGTTAAACCCGAACGCATATGATGCATTAATTGTTCTGATTTTTCGTCACTTAAATGTTTTTCGAAAACTGAAGTTAAGTATGAAGTTTGTTCATTTTCAAAAGATGTGTTGCCATCAATATCTTTCGTTTCAATATGAACATCATCCTTATCAATCATGTTTGATGATTTATCGCGCGTCTCTTGGAACGTAGACTTTGTATTTAAAAACTGTGCGACATAACTGATATCACTATCTGGTAATAATGGGTTTACCGTTAAATAGGGGGAGTCTATGTCTAAATTCACAGTAGAAATAATGCCATCATATTGACTTAAATCTAGTGACTTCAAATCGCTGACTGATGCTTGTGTAATACGCTCAATCTCACTAAAAACTTGTTCTAGACGAGTTGATAATAGACGGCTAGTTCCCATACCACTGCTGCAAACGACTAATATGTTTAAAAATCGATTACCTTGGTTTTTAATCGAGCCACCAAAGTGTAAAACTATAAAAGCAATTTCACTCTCTGGAAAAATCAAATCAGGCCAACAATCATTTAAAGCTAATCTTACATTTTCAAACAGTCTTGGATATTTGAACTTAATCATGTCTGTTAACGGATTATAGGTCTCGATATTAGCTTGCAAACGATTGATTGCAGGATTAAGGTGTAGCGTCAGTCCATCTACTAAAGTATCCAAATCTGCAAATGTCATACCTGAAATCATTTCTACTTTTTTAACAAACGCTTTAATTTTGTTTTCTTCACAACGATTATTTAATGATGTATCATTAAGATTTTTTCGTTTAGCACCACGTAAATGGATAGTAATGAAAGCAATTTCTGCCAGATTAAACGTGACGTCATATATTTGACCAAGTTTATCAGCAAGTTCGCTTGCTACTTTGTGTTCAAATGTGTTTTGTACAGAATCATAAATATCATCGTTTAATGCGACATACTCTCCATTTTTTATACGTGAAATGGATAGCACGATATGGACAGTTAAAGTTAAATAACTTGATTCGGTAAGTTGGTAGGGTAAGGCACTTAGGTAGTCCATTAATAGTCTTTCAACATTAAAAATACGCTCTAAGTCAACAAAGTCTTTGTGGATTTGATTCAATGAATGAAAGACAAAATGATTTTCAATTACTGAATAAACGCTAGTACTATTTAAGTTATTCACCATTAATTGACTTAAAAATTCACGTTTCTTTGATTCAGTACCTACCAAGTAAATACCTTCGCCACGCTTTCGAGATAAAGATAGTTGGTACTTATTTAAATCGAGCTCTAAATCATCTAACATCTTTGCTAAAGTCTGGACAGAAACGCCAATTTCTTGCGCTAAACTATATTGTTTAACTGGCTCCTTGGCTTGTATCAAAGCGTATATAATAATTACTTTCTGCTCTTCAACAGATAAGTCAATGGTTTGATGTTGTGCAATCGATTGCTTCAAATCGTTTAAATCAGAATCTGCGCCAGTAATGCGTAGCCCTTTTTTGTTTGCGCGTTCTAAAGTTAATGAAAATGAAGTTAAATATGCTTCAACACCTTTTAATTCACGGTGAATAGTACGAGAGGACACCGCAAGTTGCTGAGCAATGTCGTGTATAGTGATATATTGACCGTGGTACTTAATCAATAGGGCTATCATTTCTTTTTCACGTGTACTCAATAACATGGCGGTATCCTCCATTTTTTAATTTATTTAATTATTATGCTTGATCATCTTTTTTTAGATTATTTAAAAGTTCTTCATATCTTGGTGAATTAAGGAAATTATCCACTGAAATATGGATGGCATTTGGTGTTTGTTTAATTGCACGATCAGTTAGTTTTTTTTGAGTGATAACTAATTGAGCATCTTTTGGCAATTGATTAATTGCAGTATTTGTAACTGTAATATCATTAATGCCCGCTTTTTTAAATTTATTACGTAACATGCTTGCACCCATTGCACTAGAACCCATACCCGCATCGCAGGCAAAAATAACATGATTTATATTATTGTAATTGTGTGCATCAACATCTTCAGTGTTGTAATTATCCAATAGCGCTTCAGGATCATCATCTAATGAAGATGTTTCACTAACATTACCACTAGCATTTTCTTCTGTATTAACATTTTTATCAGAAGATACTAACTTAGATGCAACACTAGATTTTTTACCTTTAGTAGTTTCCATTTGAGCAGTTGCAGCTTCTAAATCTTGTTTAGGTTCTTTAGTGAACTTCATAATTAAAGCTGCTACGACAAATGATACAAGTGTAGCAAGGAAGACACCGAGTAACATGTGCAAGAATTCACCTCTAGGTGCATTTAAACAGTAAACTATAAATGAACCAGGTGACGCGGGACTTTTAAATCCAAATCCTGTTGCTTGATAAGTTGCAACACCAGTCATTCCGCCTAAAATAACAGCGATGAATAATAAAGGACGCATTAATACATATGGGAAATAAATTTCATGAATACCACCGAAGAAGTGGATAATTCCAGCACCATATGAAGTTGCTTTTGCAGTACCTTTCCCAAAAATCATATATGCAAGTAAAATTCCTAAACCTGGTCCAGGGTTAGATTCAATTGTGTATAAAATAGATTGACCAGCTTTTGCAGCTTGATCTGCACCAAGCGGTGTGAATACACCATGGTTAATCGCATTGTTTAAAAATACAATTTTTGCAGGCTCTACTAAAATACTTACAAGTGGAAGTAGGTGTGCATGTACTAATGCTTCAACTGCCACTGATAAAATATGCATGATAAATTTCATAAGTGGTGCTAAAATTTTAAATCCTGCAATTGTCATGATAAATCCTAAAATACCAGCTGAAAAATTATTAAATAGCATTTCAAAACCTTGTGGTGTTCTAGGTTGGATCAATTGGTCAGTCTTTTTCATTAACCAACCAACTAAAGGACCCATAATCATAGCTCCAAGTAACATTGGTGTATCAGGTAATGCAACGATGACCCCCATAGTTGCCGTTGCAGCGATAATACCACCACGTAAATCATAAATTAAACGACCGCCACTAAATGCAATCAATAGTGGGATTAAATAAGTAATCATTGGACCAGCCAACGTAGCTAAATCTTTATTCGGGAACCAACCATTATCTATAAAAATGGCCGCGATGAAACCCCAAGCGATGAATGCACCAATGTTTGGCATAATCATACTACTCAAAAATGATCCGAATGCTTGAACGCGACGACCAATTCCTTTTTTCTCTTCAGTTTGCGACATATTTACACCTCTTTTTTAATGTATGTGACTATCTTTAGTGTAAAGAGCCATAACGCAATCCTCAATATAAACAAAAATCAACTTTGTCAAAATAAATGTGACAAAATTAAATAAAGTGTCATCAATGTGACTGCGTAGATATTTTGAAAAAGTAAAACAAAAAAATTGTTTTAGGATTTTTAAAATTTTATTGTGAAAATATTTGCAAAACAAAACAACACCGTTGTACAATAATGATTAATGGAAAGGGGGAAAGTTCGGCAGTACAGTTAAAGCGCCTGTGCAAATAAATATTTGTATTTGAAGATTAAAGGTTAATATATGAGTGGCCTTTATAGAGTGCAAAATATGTATTTGTAGACGAGGAGGATAGTGATCGAATAGATCGGCGGATGCTATCCCGGATGTGGCTCATTCGTTAGCTTATTAAGTAAAACATTAGGGTGACTTAATGGACAAAGTTAATAAGATCGCCAGAAATTGAATATAAAAAATATTAATATGGAAAGTACAGTGTGAGCAATTTGCATAGTTGTAAAAATAACTATGCTTAATTTGTTATGGATGAATGCGATGATAGCATGTTCCTATTTATATTATGAAAGCAGATTGTCAATCTAAATTATCGGCAATAAATCATAATTTACGCGTACTATTCCAATATGGAGGAAAATGTCGTTATGTGTGGAATTGTTGGTTATATTGGCTATGATAATGCCAAAGAATTATTATTAAAAGGTTTAGAAAAATTAGAATACAGAGGTTATGACTCTGCAGGTATCGCAGTAGTAAATGATGATAATACAACTGTATTCAAAGAAAAAGGTCGTATTGCAGAATTACGTAAAGTTGCTGATAGTAGCGATTTTGATGGTCCTGTTGGAATCGGTCACACACGTTGGGCAACACACGGTGTACCGAATCATGAAAACTCTCATCCACATCAATCATCAAATGGCCGTTTTACTCTAGTTCATAACGGTGTTATTGAAAACTATGAAGAGTTAAAAGGTGAATACTTACAAGGTGTATCATTCATTTCAGAAACAGATACAGAAGTTATCGTTCAATTAGTTGAATACTTTTCAAATCAAGGACTTTCAACTGAGGAAGCATTTACAAAAGTTGTGTCATTATTACATGGTTCATATGCATTAGGTTTATTAGATGCTGAAGACAAAGACACAATCTATGTTGCTAAAAATAAATCACCATTATTATTAGGTGTTGGTGAAGGTTTCAATGTTATCGCATCAGACGCACTTGCAATGTTACAAGTGACAAGCGAATATAAAGAAATCCATGACCATGAAATCGTTATTGTTAAAAAAGATGAAGTTATTATTAAAGATGCAGATGGAAACGTTGTAGAACGTGATTCATATATTGCTGAAATTGATGCATCAGATGCTGAAAAAGGTGTTTATGCACACTACATGTTAAAAGAAATTCATGAACAACCAGCAGTAATGCGTCGTATTATTCAAGAATATCAAGATGCAGAAGGTAACTTGAAAATTGATCAAGACATCATTAATGATGTTAAAGAAGCAGACCGCATTTACGTTATTGCAGCAGGTACAAGCTACCATGCAGGTTTAGTAGGTAAAGAATTTTTAGAAAAATGGGCTGGCGTACCAACTGAAGTACACGTTGCATCTGAGTTTGTCTACAACATGCCATTATTATCTGAAAAACCTTTGTTCGTTTATATTTCTCAATCAGGTGAAACTGCAGATAGCCGCGCCGTATTAGTTGAAACTAATAAATTAGGTCATAAATCATTAACAATCACTAATGTTGCAGGTTCAACTTTATCACGTGAAGCAGACCACACATTGTTATTACACGCGGGTCCTGAAATCGCAGTTGCATCTACAAAAGCATATACTGCACAAATTGCAGTATTATCAATCTTGTCTCAAATCGTTGCAAAAGAGCACGGTCGTGAAGCAGATATTGATTTATTGAGAGAATTAGCAAAAGTAACAACAGCAATTGAAGCGATTGTTGACGATGCACCAATCATGGAACAAATTGCTACAGATTTCTTAGAAACAACACGCAATGCATTCTTTATCGGACGTACTATTGACTATAACGTAAGTTTAGAAGGTGCGTTAAAACTTAAAGAAATCTCTTACATTCAAGCTGAAGGTTTTGCAGGTGGAGAACTTAAACACGGTACAATTGCCTTAATCGAAGAAGGTACACCAGTTGTAGGTTTAGCAACACAAGAGAAAGTTAATTTATCAATTCGTGGTAATGTTAAAGAGGTAGTAGCACGTGGAGCACACCCATGTATTATTTCTATGGAGGGCCTTGAAAAAGAAGGCGACACTTATGTCATTCCTCATGTACATGAATTATTAACGCCATTAGTATCAGTTGTTACATTACAATTAATTTCATACTATGCAGCATTACACAGAGATTTAGATGTTGATAAACCACGTAACCTTGCTAAATCAGTTACTGTGGAATAATTCACTTTTTTAGAATCAATCATGTATTAAAATTAAAGTATATGGCACCCTTTTAGATTAATCGACTAAAAGGGTGCTTTTTTAGGTCGACTTAGCGTTTACTTCATCTTAATTCGGCAGAAATGCGTAAAAATGAAGTAGTTTATTTATTTAAATAGTCTGACAATTAAGAGTGATATGTTAATATGATTTTATGAGAAGTATGGAGTAGCAATAAAGGGGTGGCATCGCATGTTAATTCAATTAGATCAAGTTGGGCGAATGAAGCAAGGAAAAACAATTTTAAAAAATATTTCTTGGCAAATTAATGAAGGTGATAAATGGATTCTATATGGTTTAAATGGTGCTGGCAAGACAACACTTCTAAATATTTTAAATGCGTATGAGCCTGCGACAACTGGCTATGTTAATCTATTTGGTAAAATGCCCGGCAAGGTAGGGTATTCTACAGAAACTGTACGACAACATATAGGTTTTGTATCTCATAGTTTACTGGAAAAGTTTCAAGAGGGTGAAAGAGTAATCGATGTAGTGATAAGCGGTGCTTTTAAATCAATTGGTGTTTATCAAGATATTGATGATGAGGTACGTAATGAAGCACATCAATTACTTAAATTAGTTGGAATGTCTGCTAAAGCACAACAATATATTGGTTATTTATCTACCGGTGAAAAACAACGAGTGATGATTGCGCGAGCTTTAATGGGGCAACCCCAGGTTTTAATTTTAGATGAGCCAGCAGCTGGTTTAGACTTTATTGCACGAGAATCGTTGTTAAGTATACTTGACTCATTGTCAGATTCATATCCAACGCTTGCGATGATTTATGTGACGCACTTTATTGAAGAAATTACTGGTAACTTTACTAAAATTTTGCTATTAAAAGATGGGGAAAGTGTACAACAAGGGTTAATAGATGATATTTTGACATCTGAAAACATGTCACGATTTTTCCAGAAAAATGTAGCAGTTCAAAGATGGAATAATCGATTTTCTATGGCGATGTTAGAGTAAATATTTTGCAAATACTAACTAATAATGACAAAATTTAATTAAGCTAAAATTGACAGTGGAGGGCAATATGGATAACGTAAAAGCAATATTTTTGGACATGGATGGTACAATTTTACATGAAAATAATCAAGCATCAACGTATACGAAAGATGTCATTAATCGATTGAGAGAGAAAGGATATAAAGTATTTTTAGCGACTGGACGTTCGCATTCTGAAATACATCAACTTGTACCTGAAGATTTTGCGGTAAATGGCATCATTAGTTCAAATGGAACCATTGGAGAAGTAGATGGAGAAATTATCTTCAAACATGGTTTATCATTGGCTCAAGTGCAACAAATTATTAATTTAGCTAAGCGCCAACAAATTTATTATGAGGTATTTCCTTTTGAAGGTAATAGAGTTTCTTTAAAAGAAGATGAAACATGGATGCGAGATATGATTCGTAGTCAAGATCCTATTAATGGCGTAAGTCATAGTGAATGGTCTTCAAGACAAGATGCGCTTGCTGGTAAGATAGATTGGGTAACTAAGTTTCCTGAAGGTGAATATTCAAAAATTTATCTGTTCAGTTCTAATTTAGAAAAAATAACAGCATTTAGAGATGAATTAAAGCAAAATCATGTGCAACTACAGATTAGTGTTTCAAATTCATCAAGATTTAATGCGGAAACAATGGCTTATCAAACTGATAAAGGTACAGGCATTAAAGAAATGATTGAACATTTTGGCATCAATCAAAAAGAAACGTTAGTTATTGGAGATAGCGACAATGATAGAGCAATGTTTGAATTTGGCCATTACACAGTCGCTATGAAAAATGCACGTCCTGAAATCCAAGCATTAACTTCAGATGTAACGGCTTATACGAATGAAGAGGATGGCGCAGCAAAATATTTAGCAAAGCATTTTTTAGCTGATTAATAACATCGGCAGTTATTTATTATTTAATTTACAATAGTTGAAGAGTAATTTACAAAGGAGCAGTAAAGTTATTTTCTATTAGAAAATGTCTTACTGCTCCTTTGTATGCTAGTAATCCAGATACTAGTGTTATTTCTTCTTTTTGTCTTTCTTCTCCATATATGGAATGAAGAAAATCACAAATAGGGCACAGAGTATAGCTACAATTGAACCGTATGTCATATTAGCATCACCTTTTATATGGTTTATGCATTTAAGTATACTATAACAACTACCGTTATTTTAAGTAGGAGTGTATTTGCGTTAGAGCCCCTAACAACTCCAAAATCGCATTTGTGATTTTGGGATAATCAAACATTTCATTCCATAAGTAAGATATGTTTCACTTTATATCAGTTTTTTACATTCACATTCTGTAGTGGTTGTAAGAAAATTTTTTCTTTCTCTTAGGCAGTAATAGGCAATTTACCTGTACTAGTATGAACTTAGTAGTTAAATCGTTCATTAAGATTAAAAAAACTTAGGAATCTCTTCCAAATGCAATTCGTCTTGGTAAGCATTAATTTCATCTAATATTTTTGTTATTGATTCAACTTTATCTTTTTCTAGGGAGGCCGGAAATACAAGGTTTTACTTGAAATTTAAAACCATCAGCGAATTATTTAAATCTACGATTTATTCGACCACTTGTACTTTCTTTTCTTGGCTTATACATGACTATTTTCAAGTTATCCGTTACAAGTTCATTATATACACCTTCTATTAGCTCAAACGATTGTGTTAATGAATTAAATAAGGCATCACTTGATTTACTCATTGTCATACATGATTATAAAACGAGAATAATAAAGTAGTAGCACACCTATATATAGTGGAATCCTTTGATTATCTTTCGTTTTAAAGTTAATGCTTTCTTTCCAGTCAAACTGTGCTTGATGATCAGGTTTTGTCTCGAATCTTGTTGTATCTTTAGGCGACATCTATTGATAACATTTCATAATATAAGGAGTAAATTCATCATGTTTAAGTATATAAGCTCTAAATGTATAATATGCATAGGTTAATCCATGTTTTTCCTTCGAATATTGCCAAAGTATACGCTTATAGTAAAATTTTTGTTCACTTGTGTCTGAAAGTAATTTTTCGAGGATAGGATAATACTTATCAATAATAGACTGACGATTTCTCTTTCAAAGTTTTCATTTTTCAATGTCTATTTTGAAGGGAGCATATCAGCCGAAAAGGTTGGTGCTCTTCTTTATCAGAGAATAAAAAATGAGAAATTAAATTTTTATATGATGAACAAACGATAACAGGGGAAGAAATAGCTAGTTAGACAAGGGTATGTCACTCAACTGTTTATCGAGTTGATTAAGAAATGAAAAAACTTATACTATGAATTACTGTTTAAAAGTGTGCATGTTATAATATTTATTGAGCAAGTTGGATAGATGGTGGCTAATCTCTTAATAAAGGGGTGATGCCTATGGTTATAGTTGTTACTCCTAGAAAGGACTAGCATGTCTGATTTTGAAATGCTGATGATTGTATTAACAATCATTGGTTTAGTATTGATTAGTACTCAAGACCATAAAAAATAACCTTCTATTCGCTTTGACCGGCATTTTGAAGGCTATTTTTAAATAAAATATAAGGTCACCGTCTTTTTAACGGGCTCATTAGGGTAACATGTTTCCGAGTGTTGCCCTTTTTGTGTTTCAAGAGTTAAAGATTTTCATCTTTTGCTTCTACTTACTACAAATATATTTTAACACATTTTTCTTATGAATTGTAGTTCTGAACATAATCAGAATTAATAAAACCAACTTTCCATACAGCAGAAAATACAATTAAAAGTATAGAATGTAATCACGAATTATATAAAAAGTATTGGAGACCTCTTCATATATAGATAATTCACTTAGTTATTTTAGAAAGAAGCCCCTAACAACTAAAGTTGAAAAATAGAGGAACACAGTTGGATGCTGCGCATCAACTGCATAAGAGAGCTTGGGACATTAAGTTCTTAGGCAATGTAAAAAAGCT
>OJXH01000108.1_pt1 | contig 22299 bp, 20 predicted proteins | sample 1600621 | NCBI WGS metagenome assembly OJXH01 (sample SAMN04436989, study PRJEB24849) | human gut metagenome | biome: human gut; feature: NICU; material: stool | host: Homo sapiens | place: USA: Saint Louis, MO | collected 2013-03-12
TAGTAATAAATACGTTGATGAATATATAAATTTGTGGAAACAATGAAAGATTATTTTAAATAAAGAAAGAATTGATCTCTTTAATTATCTACAAAAACATATATATTCACGAGATGATGTATATTTTGATGAACAGAAAATCGAGGATTGTATCAAATTTATTGAAAAATGGTATTTTCCAACATTACCATTTCAAAGGTTTATCATAGCTAATATATTTCTTATAGATAAAAATACAGATGAAGCTTTCTTTACAGAATTTGCTATTTTCATGGGACGTGGAGGCGGGAAAAACGGTATAATAAGTGCTATTAGTGATTTTCTTTCTACGCCCTTACACGGAGTTAAAGAATATCACATCTCCATTGTTGCTAATAGTGAAGATCAAGCAAAAACATCGTTTGATGAAATCAGAACCGTTTTAATGGATAACAAACGAAATAAGACGGGTAAAACGCCAAAAGCTCCTTATGAAGTTAGTAAAGCAAAAATAATAAACCGTGCAACTAAATCGGTTATTCGATATAACACATCAAACACAAAAACCAAAGACGGTGGACGTGAGGGGTGTGTTATTTTTGATGAAATTCATTATTTCTTTGGTCCTGAAATGGTAAACGTCAAACGTGGTGGATTAGGTAAAAAGAAAAATAGAAGAACGTTTTATATAAGTACTGATGGTTTTGTTAGAGAGGGTTATATCGATGCAATGAAGCACAAAATTGCAAGTGTATTAAGTGGCAAGGTTAAAAATAGTAGATTGTTTGCTTTTTATTGTAAGTTAGACGATCCAAAAGAAGTTGATGACAGACAGACGTGGGAAAAGGCGAACCCAATGTTACATAAACCGTTATCAGAATACGCTAAAACACTGCTAAGTACGATTGAAGAAGAATATAACGATTTACCATTCAACCGTTCAAATAAGCCCGAATTCATGACTAAGCGAATGAATTTGCCTGAAGTTGACCTTGAAAAAGTAATAGCACCATGGAAAGAAATACTAGCGACTAATAGAGAGATACCAAATTTAGATAATCAAATGTGTATTGGTGGTTTAGACTTTGCAAACATTCGAGATTTTGCAAGTGTAGGGCTATTATTCCGAAAAAACGATGATTACATTTGGTTAGGACATTCGTTTGTAAGACAAGGGTTTTTGGATGATGTCAAATTAGAACCTCCTATTAAAGAATGGGAAAAAATGGGATTATTGACCATTGTCGATGATGATGTCATTGAAATTGAATATATAGTTGATTGGTTTTTAAAGGCTAGAGAAAAATATGGGCTTGAAAAAGTCATAGCTGATAATTATAGAACTGATATTGTAAGACGTGCGTTTGAGGATGCTGGCATAAAACTTGAAGTACTTAGAAATCCAAAAGCAATACATGGATTACTTGCACCACGTATCGATACAATGTTTGCGAAACATAACGTAATATATGGAGACAATCCTTTGATGCGTTGGTTTACTAATAATGTTGCAGTAAAGGTTAAACCCGATGGTAATAAAGAATATATTAAAAAAGATGAAAATAGAAGAAAAACCGATGGGTTCATGGCTTTTGTTCACGCATTATATAGAGCAGACGATATAGTAGACAAAGACATGTCTAAAGCGCTTGATGCATTAATGAGTATAGATTTCTAATAGAGGAGGTGAGACATGAGTATTCTAGAAAAGATATTTAAAACTAGGAAAGATATAACATATATGCTTGATTTAGATATGATAGAAGATCTATCACAACAAGCGTATGTGAAACGTTTAGCGATTGATAGTTGTATTGAATTTGTTGCGCGAGCTGTCGCTCAAAGTCATTTTAAAGTATTGGAAGGTAATAGAATTCAAAAGAATGATGTTTACTACAAGTTAAATATAAAACCAAATACTGACTTATCAAGCGATAGTTTTTGGCAACAAGTTATATATAAACTAATTTATGATAACGAGGTTTTAATCGTAGTAAGTGACAGCAAAGAATTACTTATCGCAGATAGCTTTTACAGAGAAGAGTACGCTTTGTATGATGATATATTCAAAGATGTAACGGTTAAAGATTATACTTATCAACGTACTTTCACAATGCAAGAGGTCATATATTTAAAGTACAACAACAATAAAGTGACACACTTTGTAGAAAGTCTATTCGAAGATTACGGGAAAATATTCGGAAGAATGATAGGTGCACAATTAAAAAACTATCAAATAAGAGGGATTTTGAAATCTGCCTCTAGCGCATATGACGAAAAGAATATAGAAAAATTACAAGCGTTCACAAATAAATTATTCAATACTTTTAATAAAAATCAACTAGCAATCGCGCCTTTGATAGAAGGTTTTGATTATGAGGAATTATCTAATGGTGGTAAGAATAGTAACATGCCTTTTTCTGAATTGAGTGAGCTAATGAGAGATGCAATAAAAAATGTTGCGTTGATGATTGGTATACCTCCAGGTTTGATTTACGGAGAAACAGCTGATTTGGAAAAGAACACGCTTGTATTTGAGAAGTTCTGTTTAACACCTTTATTAAAAAAGATTCAGAACGAATTAAACGCGAAACTCATAACACAAAGCATGTATTTGAAAGATACAAGAATAGAAATTGTCGGTGTGAATAAAAAAGACCCACTTCAATATGCTGAAGCAATTGACAAACTTGTAAGTTCTGGTTCATTTACAAGGAATGAGGTGCGGATTATGTTAGGTGAAGAACCATCAGACAATCCTGAATTAGACGAATACCTGATTACTAAAAACTACGAAAAAGCTAACAGTGGTGAAAATGATGAAAAAGAAAAAGATGAAAACACTTTGAAAGGTGGTGATGAAGATGAAAGCGGAGATTAAAGGCGTCATCGTTTCCAACGAAGATAAATGGGTTTACGAAATGCTTGGTATGGATTCGACTTGTCCTAAAGATGTTTTAACACAACTAGAATTTAGTGATGAAGATGTTGATATTATAATTAACTCAAATGGTGGTAACCTAGTAGCTGGTAGTGAAATATATACACATTTAAGAGCTCATAAAGGCAAAGTGAATGTTCGTATCACAGCAATAGCAGCAAGTGCGGCATCGCTTATCGCAATGGCTGGTGACCACATCGAAATGAGTCCGGTTGCTAGAATGATGATTCACAATCCTTCAAGTATTGCGCAAGGAGAAGCGAAAGATCTAAATCATGCTGCAGAAACATTAGAACATGTTGGTCAAATAATGGCTGAGGCATATGCGGTTAGAGCTGGTAAAAACAAACAAGAACTTGTAGAAATGATGGCTAGGGAAACGTGGCTAAATGCTGATGAAGCCATTGAACAAGGTTTTGCGGATAGTAAAATGTTTGAAAACGACAATATGCAAATTGTAGCAAGCAATACACAAGTGTTATCGAAAGATGTATTAAATCGTGTAACAGCTTTGGTAAGTAAAACGCCAGAGGTTAACATTGATATTGACGCAATAGCAAATAAAGTAATTGAAAAAATAAATATGAAAGAAAAGGAATCAGAAATCGATGTTGCAGATAGTAAAGTATCAGCAAATGGATTTTCAAGATTCCTTTTTTAATACAAAAAATAGGAGGTCATAAAATGACTATAAATTTATCGGAAACATTCGCAAATGCGAAAAACGAATTTATTAATGCAGTAAACAACGGTGAACCGCAAGAAAGACAAAATGAATTGTACGGTGACATGATTAACCAACTATTTGAAGAAACTAAATTACAAGCAAAAGCAGAAGCTGAAAGAGTTTCTAGTTTACCTAAATCAGCACAATCTTTGAGTGCAAACCAAAGAAGTTTCTTCATGGATATCAATAAAAACGTTAACTATAAAGAAGAAAAACTTTTGCCAGAAGAAACAATTGATAGAATTTTTGAAGATTTGACGACGAATCATCCGTTATTAGCTGATTTAGGTATTAAAAACGCTGGTTTGCGTTTGAAGTTCTTAAAATCTGAAACTTCTGGCGTAGCCGTTTGGGGTAAAATCTATGGTGAAATTAAAGGTCAATTAGATGCTGCGTTCAGTGAAGAAACAGCAATTCAAAATAAATTGACAGCGTTTGTTGTTTTACCAAAAGATTTAAATGATTTTGGTCCTGCGTGGATTGAAAGATTTGTTCGTGTTCAAATCGAAGAAGCATTTGCAGTGGCGCTTGAAACTGCGTTCTTAAAAGGTACTGGTAAAGACCAACCAATCGGCTTAAACCGTCAAGTACAAAAAGGTGTATCGGTAACTGAAGGTGCTTATCCAGAGAAAGAAGAACAAGGTACGCTTACATTTGCTAATCCGCGCGCTACGGTTAATGAATTGATGCAAGTGTTTAAATACCACTCAACTAACGAGAAAGGTAAATCAGTAGCGGTTAAAGGTAATGTAACAATGGTTGTTAATCCGTCCGATGCTTTTGAGGTTCAAGCACAGTATACACATTTAAATGCAAATGGCGTATATGTTACTGCTTTACCATTTAATTTGAATGTTATCGAGTCTACAGTCCAAGAAGCAGGTAAGGTTTTAACGTACGTTAAAGGTTTATATGATGGTTATTTAGCTGGTGGTATTAATGTTCAGAAATTTAAAGAAACACTTGCGTTAGATGATATGGATTTATACACTGCAAAACAATTTGCTTACGGCAAAGCGAAAGATAATAAAGTTGCTGCTGTTTGGAAATTAGATTTAAAAGGACATAAGCCAGCTTTAGAAGGTACCGAAGAAACACTATAAAATTTTATGAGGTGATAAAATGGTGAAATTTAAAGTTGTTAGAGCTTTTAAAGACATAGAGCACAATCAACACAAGTACAAAGTAGGGGAGTTGTATCCAGCTGAAGGGTATAACAATCCTCGTGTTGAATTGTTGACAAATCAAATCAAAAATAAGTACGACAAAGTTTATATCGTACCTTTAGATAAGCTGACAAAACAAGAATTATTAGAACTATGCGAATCATTACAAAAAAAAGCGTCTAGTTCAATGGTTAAAAGTGAAATCGTCGACTTATTGAATGGTGAAGACAATGACGATTGATGATTTGCTTGTCAAATTTAAATCACTTGAAAAGATTGACCATAATTCAGAGGATGAGTACTTAAAGCAGTTGTTAAAAATGTCGTACGAGCGTATAAAAAATCAGTGCGGAGTTTTTGAATTAGAGAATTTAATAGGTCAAGAATTGATACTTATACGCGCTAGATATGCTTATCAAGATTTATTAGAACACTTCAACGATAATTACAGACCTGAAATAATAGATTTTTCGTTATCTCTAATGGAGGTATCAGAAGATGAAGAAAGTGTTTAAAAAACCTAGAATTACAACTAAACGTTTAAATACTCGTGTTCATTTTTATAAGTATACTGAAAATAATGGTCCAGAAGCTGGAGAAAAAGAAGAAAAATTATTATATAGCTGTTGGGCGAGTATTGATGGTGTCTGGTTACGTGAATTAGAACAAGCTATCTCAAACGGAACCCAAAATGACATTAAATTGTATATTCGTGATCCGCAAGGTGATTATTTACCCAGTGAAGAACATTATCTTGAAATTGAATCAAGATATTTCAAAAATCGTTTGAATATAAAGCAAGTATCACCAGATTTGGATAATAAAGACTTTATTATGATTCGTGGAGGATATAGTTCATGAGTGTGAAAGTGATAGGTGATAAAGCATTAGAAAGAGAATTAGAAAAACGTTTTGGCATAAAAGAGATGGTAAAAGTTCAAGATAAGGCGTTAATAGCTGGTGCTAAGGTAATTGTTGAAGAAGTAAAAAAACAACTAAAGCCCTCAAAAGATACGGGAGCATTAATTAATGAGGTAAGTTTTAGTAAACCTGAATGGATAAACGGAAAACGTACAATTACTGTTCATTGGCGAGGTTCTAAAGACCGTTATAAAATCGTACATTTAATTGAATATGGACACGTTCAAAAAGAAACAGGTAAATTTATCAAACCTAAAGCTATGGGCGGTGTTAATAGAGCAATAAGACAAGGGCAAAATAAGTATTTTGAGACGCTAAAAAGGGAGTTGAAAAAATTGTGATTGATATTTTGTACAAAGTTCATGAAGTGATTAGTCAAGACAGAATTATTAGAGAGCACGTAAATATCAATAATATTAAGTTCAATAAATACCCTAATGTAAAAGATACTGATGTACCTTTTATTGTTATTGACGATATCGACGACCCAATACCTACAACTTATACTGACGGAGATGAGTGTGCATATAGTTATATTGTCCAAATAGATGTTTTTGTTAAGTACAATGATGAATATAATGCGAGAATCATAAGAAATAAGATATCTAATCGCATTCAAAAGTTATTATGGTCTGAACTAAAAATGGGAAATGTTTCAAATGGAAAACCGGAATATATAGAAGAATTTAAAACATATAGAAGCTCTCGCGTTTACGAGGGCATTTTTTATAAGGAGGAAAATTAAATGGCAGTAAAACATGCAAGTGCGCCAAAGGCGTATATTAACATTACTGGTTTAGGTTTCGCTAAATTAACGAAAGAAGGCGCGGAATTAAAATATAGTGATATTACAAAAACAAGAGGATTACAAAAAATTGGTGTTGAAACTGGTGGAGAACTAAAAACAGCTTATGCTGATGGCGGTCCAATTGAATCAGGGAATACAGACGGAGAAGGTAAAATCTCATTACAAATGCATGCGTTCCCTAAAGAGATTCGCAAAATTGTTTTAAATGAAGATTATGATGAAGATGGCGTTTACGAAGAGAAACAAGGTAAACAAAACAATTACGTAGCTGTATGGTTCAGACAAGAGCGTAGAGACGGTACATTTAGAACAGTTTTATTACCTAAAGTTATGTTTACAAATCCTAAAATCGATGGAGAAACGGCTGAGAAAGATTGGGATTTCTCAAGTGAAGAGGTTGAAGGTGAGGCACTTTTCCCTTTAGTTGATAATAAAAAGTCTGTACGTAAATATATCTTTGACTCAGCTAACATGACAAATCATGGTGGCGACGGTGAAAAAGGCGAAGAGGCTTTCTTAAAGAAAATTTTAGGCGAAGAATATACTGGAAACGTGACAGAGGATAACGAAGAAACTTTGTAACGAAACCGGCTTCATCGGAAACTGCGGTAAAGTCGGTTAATATACCAGATAGCATTAAAACACTTAAAGTTGGCGACACATACGATTTAAATGTTGTAGTAGAGCCATCTAATCAAAGTAAGTTATTGAAATACACAACAGATCAAACGAATATTGTATCAATCAATAGAGATGGTCAAGTTACTGCGGAAGCACAAGGCATTGCTACGGTTAAAGCAACAGTTGGTAATATGAGTGACACTATAACAATAAATGTAGAAGCATAAGAGGGGGCAACCCCTCTATTTTATTTGAAAATAAGGAGAGTATTATAAAATGGCAAAATTAAAACGTAACATTATTCAATTAGTAGAAGACCCGAAAGCAAATGAAATTAAATTACAAACGTACTTAACACCACACTTCATTTCATTTGAAATTGTATACGAAGCAATGGATTTAATCGATGATATTGAGGACGAAAATAGCACGATGAAACCAAGAGAAATCGCTGACAGATTGATGGATATGGTTGTAAAAATTTACGATAACCAATTCACAGTTAAAGACTTAAAAGAACGTATGCATGCACCTGATGGAATGAATGCACTTCGTGAACAAGTAATTTTCATTACTCAAGGTCAGCAAACTGAGGAAACTAGAAATTTTATCCAGAACATGAAATAAAGCCTGAAGATTTAACATATAAAGCAATGTTGAAAAATATGGATACTCTCATGATGGACTTAATTGAAAATGGTAAAGACGCTAACGAAGTTTTAAAAATGCCATTTCATTATGTACTTTCCATATATCAAAATAAAAACAATGACATTTCTGAAGAAAAAGCAGAGGCTTTAATTGATGCATTTTAACCTTAACCGTTTGGTTAGGGTTATTTTTTTGAACTTTTTTAGAAAGGAGGTAAAAAATGGGAGAAAGAATAAAAGGTTTATCTATAGGTTTGGATTTGGATGCAGCAAATTTAAATAGATCATTTGCAGAAATCAAACGAAACTTTAAAACTTTAAATTCTGACTTAAAGTTAACCGGCAACAACTTCAAATATACCGAAAAATCAACTGATAGTTACCAACAAAGGATTAAAGAACTTGACGGAACTATCATAGGTTATAAGAAAAATGTTGATGATTTAGCCAAGCAATATGACAAGGTATCTCAAGAACAGGGTGAAAACAGTGCAGAAGCTCAAAAATTACGGCAAGAATATAACAAACAAGCAAATGAGCTGAATTATTTAGAAAGAGAATTGCAAAAAACATCGGCTGAGTTTGAAGAGTTCAAAAAAGCCCAAGTTGAAGCTCAAAGAATGGCAGAAAGTGGCTGGGGGAAAACCAGTAAAATTTTTGAAAGTATGGGACCTAAATTAACAAAAATGGGTGATGGTTTAAAATCTATTGGTAAAGGTATGATGATTGGTGTTACCGCACCTGTTTTAGGTATTGCAGCAGCATCAGGAAAAGCTTTTGCAGAAGTTGATAAAGGTTTAGATACAGTTACCCAAGCAACAGGAGCAACCGGCGGAGAGCTTAAGAAGTTGCAGAATTCATTTAAAGATGTTTATGGCAACTTTCCAGCAGATGCTGAGACTGTAGGCGGTGTTTTAGGGGAAGTTAACACAAGGTTAGGTTTCACTGGCAAAGAACTTGAGAGTGCCACAGAGTCATTCTTGAAATTTAGTCACATAACAGGTTCTGAAGGCGTACAAGCCGTTCAATTAATTACGCGTGCAATGGGTGATGCAGGTATTGAAGCTGATGAGTATCAAAGTGTACTTGATATGGTAGCGAAAGCAGCACAGGCTAGCGGTATAAGTGTTGATACATTAGCTGATAGCATTACTAAATACGGTGCTCCAATGAGGGCTATGGGCTTTGAGATGAAAGAATCAATCGCTTTATTCTCTCAATGGGAGAAATCAGGTGTTAATACTGAAATAGCCTTCAGTGGTTTGAAAAAAGCTATATCCAATTGGGGTAAAGCTGGTAAAAATCCAAGAGAAGAATTTAAGAAGACATTAGCAGAAATTGAAAAGACGCCGGATATAGCTAGCGCAACAAGTTTAGCGATTGAAGCATTTGGTGCAAAAGCAGGTCCTGATTTAGCAGATGCTATTAAAGGTGGTCGTTTTAGTTATCAAGAATTTTTAAAAACTATCGAAGATTCCCAAGGCACAGTAAATCAAACGTTTAAAGATTCTGAAAGTGGCTCCGAAAGATTTAAAGTAGCAATGAATAAATTAAAATTAGTAGGTGCTGATGTATGGACTTCTATTGAAAGTGCGTTTGCACCAGTAATGGAAGAATTAATCAAAAAGCTATCTATAGCGGTTGATTGGTTTTCCAATTTAAGTGATGGTTCTAAAAGATCAATTGTTATTTTCGGTGGTATTGCTGCTGCAATTGGTCCTGTAGTTTTTGGATTAGGCGCATTTATAAGTACAATTGGCAATGCAGTAACTGTATTAGCCCCACTATTAGCTGGTATTGCAAAGGCTGATGGATTAATTAGTTTTTTATCGACTAAAGTACCTATATTAGGAACTGTCTTCACGGCTTTAACTGGTCCAATTGGCATTGTATTAGGTGTTTTGGCTGGCTTAGCAGTCGCATTTACAATAGCTTATAAGAAATCTGAAACATTCAGAAATTTTGTTAATGGTGCAATTAACAGTGTTAAACAAACGTTTAGTAATTTCATTCAATTTATCCAACCTTTCATTGATTCCGTTAAAAACGTCTTTAAACAAGCGGTTTCAGCAATCGTTGATTTCGCTAAAGATATTTGGAGTCAAATTAATGGATTCTTTAATGAAAACGGAATTTCTATTGTTCAAGCGCTTCAAAATATATGCAATTTTATCAAAGCTATATTTGAATTTATCTTAAATTTTGTAATTAAACCAATCATGTTTGCGATTTGGCAAGTGATGCAATTTATTTGGCCGGCGGTTAAAGCCTTGATTGTCAGTACTTGGGAGAATATAAAAGGAGTAATACAAGGTGCTTTAAATATCATACTTGGCTTTATTAAGTTCTTTTCAAGTTTATTCACTGGTAATTGGCGAGGTGTTTGGGACGGTATTGTGATGATACTAAAAGGCACTGTGCAGTTAATTTGGAATTTAATACAACTGTGGTTTGTAGGTAAGATTCTAGGTGTTGTTAGATACTTTGGTGGATTGCTTAAAGGTTTAATATCCGGTATCTGGGGTGTTGTCAAAGGTATTTTCACAAAATCATTATCTGCAATTTGGAATGCAACGAAAAGTATTTTTGGTTTCTTATACAATAGTGTTAAATCTATTTTCACTAATATGAAAAACTGGTTATCTAATGCGTGGAATAATATCAAAAGCAATACCGTCGGCAAGGCTCATTCGTTATTTACGGGTGTAAGGTCTAAATTCACAAGTTTATGGAATGTGACGAAAGATATATTTACTAAATTAAGAAATTGGATGTCAAACGTCTGGAACTCTATTAAAGATAACACGGTAGGTATAGCTGGTCGTTTGTGGGATAAAGTACGTAATATCTTCGGAAACATGCGTGACGGTTTAAAATCTATCATTGGTAAAATTAAAGATCATATCGGCGGTATGGTAGATGCTATTAAAAAAGGACTTAATAAATTAATCGACGGTTTAAACTGGGTCGGTGGTAAGTTGGGCATGGATAAAATACCTAAGTTACATACTGGTACAGAGCACACACATACTACTACAAGATTAGTTAAGAACGGTAAGATTGCACGTGACACATTCGCTACAGTTGGAGATAAGGGACGCGGAAATGGTCCAAATGGTTTTAGAAACGAAATGATTGAATTCCCTAATGGTAAACGTGTAATCACACCAAATACAGATACTACTGCTTATTTACCTAAAGGCTCAAAAGTATATAACGGTGCACAAACTTATTCAATGTTAAACGGAACTCTTCCAAGATTTAGTTTAGGTACTATGTGGAAAGATATTAAGTCCGGTGCATCATCAGCATTTAACTGGACAAAAGATCAAATAGGTAAAGGTACCAAATGGCTTGGCGATAAAGTTGGCGATGTTTTAGATTTTATTGAAAATCCAGGAAAACTTTTAAATTATATACTTGAAGCTTTTGGAATTGATTTCAATTCTTTAACTAAAGGAATGGGAATTGCAGGCGACATAACAAAAGCTGCATGGTCTAAGATTAAGAAAAGTGCTACTGATTGGATAAAAGAAAATTTAGAAGCTATGGGCGGTGGCGATTTAGTCGGCGGAATATTAGACCCTGACAAAATTAATTATCATTATGGACGTACCGCAGCTTATACCGCTGCAACTGGAAGACCATTTCATGAAGGTGTCGATTTTCCATTTGTATATCAAGAAGTTAGAACGCCTATGGGTGGTAGACTTACAAGAATGCCGTTTATGTCTGGTGGTTATGGTAACTATGTAAAAATTACTAGTGGCGTTATCGATATGCTATTTGCGCATTTGAAAAACTTTAGCAAATCACCACCTAGTGGCACGATGGTAAAGCCCGGCGATGTTGTTGGTTTAACTGGTAATACCGGATTTAGTACAGGACCACACTTACATTTTGAAATGAGGAGAAACGGACGCCATTTTGACCCTGAACCATATTTAAGAAATGCAAAGAAAAAAGGTAGGTTATCAATTGGTGGCGGTGATGCTACTTCTGGAAGTGGTGCAACTTATGCCAGCCGAGTAATCCGACAAGCGCAAAGTATTTTAGGAGGACGTTATAAAGGTAAGTGGATTCATGACCAGATGATGCGAGTTGCAAAGCGTGAAAGCAACTATCAATCAAATGCAGTGAATAATTGGGATATTAATGCTCAAAGAGGAGACCCGTCTAGAGGATTATTCCAAATTATCGGCTCAACTTTTAGAGCTAACGCTAAACGAGGGTACACTAATTATAATAATCCAGTACATCAAGGTATCTCAGCAATGCAGTACATTGTTAGACGATATGGTTGGGGTGGTTTTAAACGTGCTGGTGATTACGCATATGCTACAGGTGGAAAAGTTTTTGATGGTTGGTATAACTTAGGTGAAGACGGTCATCCAGAATGGATTATTCCAACAGATCCAGCTCGTAGAAATGATGCAATGAAGATTTTGCATTATGCAGCAGCAGAAGTAAGAGGGAAAAAAGCGAGTAAAAATAAGCGTCCTAGCCAATTATCAGACTTAAACGGGTTTGATGATTATTATTGAAAATGATTGAACAACAGCAACAACAAATAGCTTTATTACTGAAAATAGCACAATCTAACGATGTGATTGCAGATAAAGATTATCAGCCGATTATTGACGAATACGCTTTTGATAAAAAGGTGAACGCGTCTATAGAAAAGCGAGAAAGGCAAGAATCAACAAAAGTAAAGTTTAGAAAAGGAGGAATTGCTATTCAATGATAGACACTATTAAAGTGAACAACAAAACAATTCCTTGGTTGTATGTCGAAAGAGGGTTTGAAATACCCTCTTTTAATTATGTTTTAAAAACAGAAAATGTAGATGGACGTTCGGGGTCTATATATAAAGGGCGTAGGCTTGAATCTTATAGTTTTGATATACCTTTGGTGGTACGTAATGACTATTTATCTCACAACGGCATTAAAACACATGATGACGTCTTGAATGAATTAGTAAAGTTTTTTAACTACGAGGAACAAGTTAAATTACAATTCAAATCTAAAGATTGGTACTGGAACGCTTATTTCGAAGGACCAATAAAGCTGCACAAAGAATTTACAATACCTGTTAAGTTCACTATCAAAGTAGTACTAACAGACCCTTACAAATATTCAGTAACAGGAAATAAAAATACTGCGATTTCAGACCAAGTTTCAGTTGTAAATAGTGGGACTGCTGACACTCCTTTAATTGTTGAAGCCCGAGCAATTAAACCATCTAGTTACTTTATGATCACTAAAAATGATGAAGATTATTTTATGGTTGGTGATGATGAGGTAACCAAAGAAGTTAAGGATTACATGCCTCCTGTTTATCATAGTGAGTTTCGTGATTTCAAAGGTTGGACTAAGATGATTACTGAAGATATTCCAAGTAATGATTTAGGTGGTAAGGTCGGCGGTGACTTTGTGATATCCAATCTTGGCGAAGGATATAAAGCAACTAATTTTCCTGATGCAAAAGGTTGGGTTGGTGCTGGCACGAAACGAGGGCTCCCTAAAGCGATGACAGATTTTCAAATTACCTATAAATGTATTGTTGAACAAAAAGGTAAAGGTGCCGGAAGAACAGCACAACATATTTATGATAGTGATGGTAAGTTACTTGCTTCTATTGGTTATGAAAATAAATATCATGATAGAAAAATAGGACATATTGTTGTTACGTTGTATAACCAAAAAGGAGACCCCAAAAAGATATACGACTATCAGAATAAACCGATAATGTATAACTTGGACAGAATCGTTGTTTATATGCGGCTCAGAAGAGTAGGTAATAAATTTTCTATTAAAACTTGGAAATTTGATCACATTAAAGACCCAGATAGACGTAAACCTATTGATATGGATGAGAAAGAGTGGATAGATGGCGGTAAGTTTTATCAGCGTCCAGCTTCTATCATAGCTATCTATAGTGCGAAGTATAATGGTTATAAGTGGATGGAGATGAATGGATTAGGTTCATTCAATACGGAGATTCTACCAAAACCGAAAGGCGCAAGGGATGTCATTATACAAAAAGGTGATTTAGTGAAAATAGATATGCAAGCAAAAAGTGTTGTCATCAATGAGGAACCAATGTTGAGCGAGAAATCGTTTGGAAGTAATTATTTCAATGTTGATTCTGGGTACAGTGAATTAATCATACAACCTGAAAACGTCTTTGATACGACGGTTAAATGGCAAGATAGATATTTATAGAAAGGAGATGAGAGTGTGATACATGTTTTAGATTTTAACGACAAGATTATAGATTTCCTTTCTACTGATGACCCTTCCTTAGTTAGAGCGATTCATAAACGTAATGTTAATGACAATTCAGAAATGCTTGAACTGCTCATATCATCAGAAAGAGCTGAAAAGTTCCGTGAACGACATCGTGTTATTATAAGGGATTCAAACAAACAATGGCGTGAATTTATTATTAACTGGGTTCAAGATACGATGGACGGCTACACAGAGATAGAATGTATAGCGTCTTATCTTGCTGATATAACAACAGCTAAACCGTATGCACCAGGCAAATTTGAGAAAAAGACAACTTCAGAAGCATTGAAAGATGTGTTGAGCGATACAGGTTGGGAAGTTTCTGAACAAACCGAATACGATGGCTTACGTACTACGTCATGGACTTCTTATCAAACTAGATATGAAGTTTTAAAGCAATTATGTACAACCTATAAAATGGCATTGGATTTTTATATAGAGCTTAGTTCTAATACCGTCAAAGGTAGATATGTGGTACTCAAAAAGAAAAACAGCTTATTCAAAGGTAAAGAAATTGAGTATGGTAAAGATTTGGTTGGGTTAACTAGGAAGATTGATATGTCAGAAATCAAAACAGCATTAATTGCTGTGGGACCCGAAAATGACAAAGGAAAGCGTTTAGAGTTAGTTGTGACTGATGACGAAGCACAAAGTCAATTCAACTTACCTACCCGTTATATTTGGGGAATATACGAACCTCAATCAGATGATCAAAATATGAATGAAACACGGTTGCGTTCTTTAGCCAAAACAGAGTTAAATAAACGTAAGTCGGCAGTTATGTCATATGAGATTACTTCTACTGATTTGGAAGTTACGTATCCGCACGAGATTATATCAATTGGTGATACAGTCAGAGTAAAACATAGAGATTTTAACCCGCCATTGTATGTAGAGGCAGAAGTTATTGCCGAAGAATATAACATAATTTCAGAAAATAGCACATATACATTCGGTCAACCTAAAGAGTTCAAAGAATCAGAATTACGAGAAGAGTTTAACAAGCGATTGAACATAATACATCAAAAGTTAAACGATAATATTAGCAATATCAACACTATAGTTAAAGATGTTGTAGATGGTGAATTAGAATACTTTGAACGCAAAATACACAAAAGTGATACACCGCCAGAAAATCCAGTCAATGATATGCTTTGGTATGATACAAGTAACCCTGATGTTGCTGTCTTGCGTAGATATTGGAATGGTCGATGGATTGAAGCAACACCAAATGATGTTGAAAAATTAGGTGGTATAACAAGAGAGAAAGCGCTATTCAGTGAATTAAACAATATTTTTATTAATTTATCTATACAACACGCTAGTCTTTTGTCAGAAGCTACAGAATTACTGAATAGCGAGTACTTAGTAGATAATGATTTGAAAGCGGACTTACAAGCAAATTTAGACGCTGTGATTGATGTTTATAATCAAATTAAAAATAATTTAGAATCTATGACACCCGAAACTGCAACGATTGGTCGGTTGGTAGATACACAAGCTTTATTTCTTGAGTATAGAAAGAAATTACAAGATGTTTATACAGATGTAGAAGATGTTAAAATCGCCATTTCAGATAGATTTAAATTATTACAGTCACAATACACTGATGAAAAATATAAAGAAGCGTTGGAAATAATAGCAACAAAATTTGGTTTAACGGTGAATGAAGATTTGCAGTTAGTCGGAGAACCTAATGTTGTTAAATCAGCTATTGAAGCAGCTAGAGAATCCACAAAAGAACAATTACGTGACTATGTAAAAACATCGGACTATAAAACAGACAAAGACGGTATTGTTGAACGTTTAGATACTGCTGAAGCTGAGAGAACGACTTTAAAAGGTGAAATCAAAGATAAAGTTACGTTAAACGAATATCGAAACGGATTGGAAGAACAAAAACAATATACTGATGACCAGTTAAGTGATTTGTCCAATAATCCTGAGATTAAAGCAAGTATTGAACAAGCAAATCAAGAAGCGCAAGAAGCTTTAAAATCATACATTGATGCTCAAGATGATCTTAAAGAGAAGGAATCGCAAGCGTATGCTGATGGTAAAATTTCGGAAGAAGAGCAACGCGCTATACAAGATGCTCAAGCTAAACTTGAAGAGGCAAAACAAAACGCAGAACTAAAGGCTAGAAACGCTGAAAAGAAAGCTAATGTTTATACAGACAACAAGGTCAAAGAAAGCACAGATGCACAGAGGAAAACATTGACTCGCTATGGTTCTCAAATTATACAAAATGGTAAGGAAATCAAATTAAGAACTACTAAAGAAGAGTTTAATGCAACCAATCGTACACTTTCAAATATATTAAACGAGATTGTTCAAAACGTTACAGATGGAACAACAATCAGATATGATGATAACGGAGTGGCTCAAGCTTTGAATGTGGGGCCACGTGGTATTAGATTAAATGCTGATAAAATTGATATTAACGGTAATAGAGAAATAAACCTTCTTATCCAAAATATGCGAGATAAAGTAGATAAAACCGATATTGTCAACAGCCTTAATTTATCAAGAGAGGGTCTTGATATCAATGTTAATAGAATTGGAATTAAAGGCGGTGACAATAACAGATATGTTCAAATACAGAATGATTCTATTGAACTAGGTGGTATTGTGCAACGTACTTGGAGAGGGAAACGTTCAACAGACGATATTTTTACGCGACTGAAAGACGGTCACCTAAGATTTAGAAATAACACCGCTGGCGGTTCACTTTATATGTCACATTTTGGTATTTCGACTTATATTGATGGTGAAGGTGAAGACGGTGGTTCATCTGGTACGATTCAATGGTGGGATAAAACTTACAGTGATAGTGGTATGAATGGTATAACAATCAATTCCTATGGTGGTGTCGTTGCACTAACGTCAGATAATAATCGGGTTGTTCTGGAGTCTTACGCTTCATCGAATATCAAAAGCAAACAGGCACCGGTGTATTTATATCCAAACACAGACAAAGTGCCTGGATTAAACCGATTTGCATTCACGCTGTCTAATGCAGATAATGCTTATTCGAGTGACGGTTATATTATGTTTGGTTCTGATGAGAACTATGATTACGGTGCGGGTATCAGGTTTTCTAAAGAAAGAAATAAAGGTCTTGTTCAAATTGTTAATGGACGATATGCAACAGGTGGAGATACAACAATCGAAGCAGGGTATGGCAAATTTAATATGCTGAAACGACGTGATGGTAATAGGTATATTCATATACAGAGTACAGACCTACTGTCTGTAGGTTCAGATGATGCAGGAGATAGGATAGCTTCTAACTCAATTTATAGACGTACTTATTCGGCCGCAGCTAATTTGCATATTACTTCTGCTGGCACAATTGGGCGTTCGACATCAGCGCGTAAATACAAGTTATCTATCGAAAATCAATATAACGATAGAGATGAACAACTGGAACATTCAAAAGCTATTCTTAACTTACCTATTAGAACGTGGTTTGATAAAGCTGAGTCTGAAATTTTAGCTAGAGAGCTGAGAGAAGATAGAAAATTATCGGAAGACACCTATAAACTTGATAGATACGTAGGTTTGATTGCTGAAGAGGTGGAGAATTTAGGATTAAAAGAGTTTGTCACGTATGATGACAAAGGAGAAATTGAAGGTATAGCGTATGATCGTCTATGGATTCATCTTATCCCTGTTATCAAAGAACAACAACTAAGAATCAAGAAATTGGAGGAGTCAAAGAATGCAGGATAACAAACAAGGATTACAAGCTAATCCTGAATATACAATTCATTATTTATCACAGGAAATTATGAGGTTAACACAAGAAAACGCGATGTTAAAAGCGTATATACAAGAAAATAAAGAAAATCAACAATGTGCTGAGGAAGAGTAATCCTTAGCACTATTTTTATACAAAAATTTAAGGAGGTCATTTAATTATGGCAAAAGAAATTATCGACAATACAGAAAGGTTTATTTTAGTACAAATCGACAAAGAAGGTACAGAACGTGTAGTATATCAAGATTTCACAGGAAGTTTTACAACTTCTGAAATGGTTAACCATGCTCAAGATTTTAAATCTGAAGAAAACGCTAAGAAAATTGCGAAGACGTTAAATTTGTTATATCAATTAACTAACAAAAAACAACGTGTGAAAGTAGTTAAAGAAGTAGTTGAAAGATCAGATTTATCTCCAGAGGTAACAGTTAACACTGAAACAGTATGAAAAGCTATGAGTTAGATACTCATAATCTTTATTCTTTTAGAAAGCGGGTGTACTGAATTGGGGTGGTTCAAAAAACACGAACATGAATGGCGCATCAGAAGGTTAGAAGAGAATGATAAAACAATGCTCAGCACACTCAACGAAATTAAATTAGGTCAAAAAACCCAAGAGCAAGTTAACATTAAATTAGATAAAACCTTAGATGCTATTCAAAAAGAAAGAGAAATAGATGAAAAGAATAAGAAAGAAAATGATAAGAACATACGTGATATGAAAATGTGGGTGCTTGGTTTAGTTGGGACAATATTTGGGTCGCTAATTATAGCATTATTGCGTATGCTTATGGGCATATAAGAGAGGTGAATAAAATGTTTAAACTAATCTTTGGTTATAGTTTCTGGACATGTTTTTGGTTCGGTAAATGTAAATAAGTTTTAGTCAGTGCTTCGGTACTGACTTTTTATTTATTGTTGTAATTATGGTAATATGCAGAAGTGAGCAAGTTGGATAGATGGTGGCTATCTGAGTATAAGGAGGTGGTGCCTATGGTGGCATTACTGAAATCTTTAGAAAGGAGACGCCTAATGATTACAATTAGTACCATGTTGCAGTTTGGTTTATTCCTTATTGCATTGATAGGTCTAGTAATCAAGCTTATTGAATTAAGCAATAAAAAATAACCATCGCTAACTTTGGCTGGTTTCGATGGTTAAATGGTTATTAATTTAATCTTTAATCTAAAATAGTCACCGTCTTTTTAACGGGCTCATTAGGGTAACATGTTTGCGCATGTTGCCCTTTTTCTATATATAAATTAACACACCATAATATAAATATCAAATAGACGGCTTATTAGTCGTCTTTTTATTTTGGATAAAAGGAGATAAGAATATGATTAATTGGAAAATTAGAATGAAACAAAAATCATTTTGGGTAGCGATATTGTCAGCTATCTTTTTATTTGCTCAAAACATCGCCAAAGCTATTGGGTATGATATTCAAGTTTATACAGAGCAATTAACAGACGGTTTAAACGCTATATTAGGATTTTTAGTATTAACTGGTGTGATTCAAGACCCGACTACTAAAGGTATAGGTGATAGCCACCAAGCTTTAGAATATGAAGAACCAAGAAGAAAATACTAGGAGGTAAAATAATGAAAACATACAGTGAAGCAAGAGCAAGGTTACGTTGGTATCAAGGTAGATATATTGATTTTGACGGTTGGTATGGTTACCAATGTGCAGATTTAGCAGTTGATTACATTTATTGGTTGTTAGAAATTAGAATGTGGGGAAATGCAAAAGATGCAATCAATAACGATTTTAAAAACATGGCAACAGTATATGAAAACACACCATCGTTTGTTCCACAAATAGGTGATGTGGCTGTATTTACCAAAGGAATATATAAACAATACGGTCATATTGGTTTAGTGTTTAATGGTGGTAATACAAATCAATTTTTAATTTTGGAACAGAACTATGACGGTAACGCAAATACGCCTGCAAAGTTACGTTGGGATAATTATTACGGCTGTACTCACTTTATTAGACCTAAGTATAAAAGTGAGGGCTTAATGAATAAGATCACAAATAAAGTTAAACCACCTGCTCAAAAAGCAGTCGGTAAATCTGCAAGTAAAATAACAGTTGGAAGTAAAGCGCCTTATAACCTTAAATGGTCAAAAGGTGCTTATTTTAATGCGAAAATCGACGGCTTAGGTGCTACTTCAGCCACTAGATACGGTGATAATCGTACTAACTATAGATTCGATGTTGGACAGGCTGTATACGCGCCTGGAACATTAATATATGTGTTTGAAATTATAGATGGTTGGTGTCGCATTTATTGGAACAATCATAATGAGTGGATATGGCATGAGAGATTGATTGTGAAAGAAGTGTTTTAATTCTTAGGTTAAAATGTTAAATATTTGTTAATTATTTTTTAATGTAAGTTTAGTTTCTTTTAATATTTTATTGATTTTTAATATTTTCTCAATATAAAATGAAGTTGTTGATATTTATCATCTTAAATAAGGGTGTTAGCTATAAAAAGAGATAAATAAAAACAAATATATTATATTTGGAGGAAGCGCCATGCTCAAAAGAAGTTTATTATTTTTAACTGTTTTATTGTTATTATTCTCATTTTCTTCAATTACTAATGAGGTAAGTGCATCAAGTTCATTCGACAAAGGAAAATATAAAAAAGGCGATGACGCGAGTTATTTTGAACCAACAGGCCCGTATTTGATGGTAAATGTGACTGGAGTTGATGGTAAAGGAAATGAATTGCTATCCCCTCGTTATGTCGAGTTTCCTATTAAACCTGGGACTACACTTACAAAAGAAAAAATTGAATACTATGTCGAATGGGCATTAGATGCGACAGCATATAAAGAGTTTAGAGTAGTTGAATTAGATCCAAGCGCAAAGATCGAAGTCACTTATTATGATAAGAATAAGAAAAAAGAAGAAACGAAGTCTTTCCCTATAACAGAAAAAGGTTTTGTAGTCCCAGATTTATCAGAGCATATTAAAAACCCTGGATTCAACTTAATTACAAAGGTTGTTATAGAAAAGAAATAAAACAAAATAGTTGTTTATTGTAGAAAGTAATGTCTTGATTGAATATGTGTAGTGAGAATTATCTTTCATCAAATTCTCATTCATGCACGAATGGTTCTGCCCTGCCTAATCAGATATTAGGTGACTTATGGGGAGAAATCAGTTAGGATGAAAAAGTGGATGATCCTTTTCTAGGCAGGTACTTCGGTACTTGCCTATTTTTTTATGTTATAGCTAGCCTTCGGGCTAGTTTTTTGTTATGATGTGTTACACATGCATCAACTATTTACATCTATCCTTGTTCACCCAAGCATGTCACTGGGTGTTTTTTTCTTATGATAGAGAGCATAGTTTTCATACTACTCCCCCGTAGTATATATGACTTTAGCATTCCCGTATAATAGTTTACGGGGTGCTTTTTTATGTTATAATTAATTGTATATAGTAGGAGTGAACTATATAGCCTGTTAAGTGGCCTAGTAACCTAACACTTATCCTGGCAATTGACACCCTTTTTGCCCTTCACTCGATACATATATCTCAACAACATAGAAATATTACAGTCGCTACACCGCATCTTAAATGGTGTGGTTATTTTTATTGGAAGTGTGTATCAGGTATCAGTAATGTTAAAACACCAGCTAAAAATGAAAAGAATCCACCAGTGCCAGCAGGTTATACACTCGATAAAAATAATAATGTACCGTATAAAAAAGAGATTGGTTATTACACAGTTGCCAATGTTAAAGGTAATAACGTGAGGGATGGCTATTCAACTAATTCAAGAATTACAGGTGTATTACCCAATAACGCAACGATCAAATATGACGGCGCATATTGCATCAATGGCTATAGATGGATTACTTATATTGCTAATAGTGGACAACGTCGTTATATAGCGACAGGAGAGGTAGACAAGGCAGGTAATAGAATAAGCGGTTTTGGTAAGTTTAGTGCAGTTTGAAAAAAGTGTGTAAAATTTCATATGAAGTTAATTAATTTATTATAGAATAGTTTAAAATTATGCTATAATCATTTTAGACACAGCAATGTGTTCAAATTTTCATCTATTCATAAGCTAGCCTTCGGGCTAGTTTTTTTGTGCTATATATTTGTTTTAATTAAATAAAATTAGATAATGCAATAGTAGCCATTTTATGTTAATATTACCTTGGGCGTTTTCAAGGAGCGCCTTTCATTTTTTATGTATTGCTCCCCTTCGGGGCTAGTATATTAAATTTATTTTTGCGCTTTCCAAATCAATGTATATGTGTTATATTGTTTATGGGAAGTAGGTAAGCATTTCGGTGCTTACCTTTTTTTGTTTTTCTATAAATACAATAAGGTATGTCAATTTGATAATTTATTAATTTTCATTTAATAAGAAGATCTATATAGTTAATGAAAAAT
>OJXH01000109.1_pt1 | contig 22264 bp, 17 predicted proteins | sample 1600621 | NCBI WGS metagenome assembly OJXH01 (sample SAMN04436989, study PRJEB24849) | human gut metagenome | biome: human gut; feature: NICU; material: stool | host: Homo sapiens | place: USA: Saint Louis, MO | collected 2013-03-12
GGCGAGCAGATACTGGCTACCGGCAAATAACTCACCGCGAAAGTCAGTGCGTAATCCATAGCAAAGAACGGGAATATCCAGCTCATCAACGACCTCTGAAAGCGCATGGACCTGCTCACGGGTCAGGAACTGGCTTTCATCTACCAGCACGCAATGGACAGGCTTAGAGGCATGCTGGGCACGAATGTCCTCAAGCAGGTCCGTTTCAGGGTTAAACATCCTTGCAGGCGACGAGAGCCCTATTCTTGAGCTTACATTCCCTGCCCCAAAGCGATCGTCGATTTCGGCGGTATAAACAACGGTACGCATCCCCCGCTCCTGATAATTGTATGAGGATTGCAGTAACGCCGTCGATTTCCCTGCATTCATTGCCGAATAGTAGAAATAAAGTTGTGCCATTGGCCGAAGAACCCTAATCAATGTGTAATATTCCCGATGGATCATTGGACCATATTTTGTATTGTCATCAGCGGCGGGCTGCGTGCTCCAGGCTGTGCTGCACCAATAAACTCTTCGTTGATAGCGCAAAATAATGCGTTAAAACAGACAGTAAAGGCTTTTAGCACGGACAATAAGGCGAGCTCGACACCGGAGATAACACTTCTTTTTATAGTGGCTTCTGCAATCTTTAAAATTCACTATTTATTAACTATTCTTCTGTTCGCTGCGCTTAGCCGGAGTAATACGAAAGGCTGATATTTATCAACCGCAACTATAATTCCTGAGGGAAAAGTCACAAAACAAACATGCAAATGACGCGCTTTTGCCGTTTGAAACGATATCTCATCGCCCCAGCAAACAATGAAATTTAAGTTAGCGTAATTAATAATAGCGTCATTAATTTTGTATTTGTGTTGCTGTGTCATACTTCTAAACGGCTTTACTGTCTATGTTATATCCCTTTAGTTTTCTTATTTATAGCATTGTATCCCTTTTTAGTATTTATTGCGCAACGTCCAATTTTTCAATTTAGTGTGACAGAATTAATCGGTTGGATTATTACACATATTTTCTTCATGTCATTAATGGCGTTAGTCATACCTAGAATAAAATAATATTTTTAATTAAACTGACAATTATTTTTCACATTTTATACACTTTTCAAGGTTTATGACTTGAGAAATGTTCTCATTTTTATCATACTGGAGGTGTATTGAAAAGTTAAGGAGTGGAAAGTATGAATAAAGAGCAATTAGAAAAAATGAAAAATGGAAAAGGCTTTATTGCCGCATTAGACCAAAGTGGTGGTAGTACACCAAAAGCACTTAAAGAATATGGTGTAAACGAAGATCAATATAGCAATGAAGACGAAATGTTCCAACTTGTTCACGATATGCGTACACGTGTGGTAACTTCACCTTCATTCTCACCAGATAAAATTTTAGGTGCTATTCTTTTCGAACAAACAATGGATCGCGAAGTAGAAGGCAAATACACTGCAGATTACTTAGCTGACAAAGGTGTTGTTCCGTTCTTAAAAGTAGACAAAGGTCTTGCTGAAGAGCAAAATGGTGTTCAATTAATGAAACCAATCGACAACTTAGATAGCTTATTAGATCGTGCAAACGAGCGTCACATTTTTGGTACAAAAATGCGTTCTAATATTTTAGAATTAAATGAACAAGGTATCAAAGACGTTGTTGAACAACAATTTGAAGTCGCTAAACAAATTATTGCTAAAGGGTTAGTGCCAATTATCGAACCAGAAGTTAATATTAACGCAAAAGATAAAGCTGAAATTGAAAAAGTATTAAAAGCTGAGCTTAAAAAAGGTTTAGACAGCTTAAATGCTGATCAATTAGTTATGTTAAAATTAACAATTCCTACTGAAGCTAACTTATACAAAGACTTAGCTGAGCATCCAAACGTTGTTCGTATCGTTGTATTATCAGGTGGTTACAGCAGAGAAAAAGCTAATGAATTACTTAAAGATAACGCTGAACTTATCGCAAGCTTCTCACGCGCATTAGCTAGTGATTTAAGAGCTGGACAATCTAAAGAAGAATTCGATAAAGCATTAGGTGACGCTGTAGAATCAATCTACGACGCATCTGTAAACAAAAACTAATTTATACATTAAACGTATTTTTTGATATAAACTACTAAAAAGGACTCATACATGTGCTTTAAAGGCATTGTGTATGAGTCTTTTTGATTAAAGTTGATTTTGCCGTATGTATTAGATTACGTAAAAAAATCGGACAGCTGAAAAATCTTTAAGATTTCTCAGTTGTCCGATTTTAAATATAACTATTAGAATTTAGTTTTCGTAGTAACCTAATTCTAAGTCTTTTGAAGTTTGTTTACGGATTTTTCTCATTAATTTTTCGTCTTCAATTAATGATTCACCGTATGATGGAATCATTTTCTTGATTTTAGGTGCCCATTCAGTTTTGTATTCAGGGAAGTTACGTTCTAATACTTCTAACGCAACTGAAACTGAAGTTGAAGCCCCTGGTGATTCACCTAATAATGCGATTACAGTGTGGTCTTGTGAGTTAACCACTTCTGTACCGAATTGGATGAATCCTTTACCGTGTTCAGGTGTATCTTTGATAACTTGTACACGTTTACCAGCAGTGTATAATTGCCAATCTTCATTACGTGCTTCTGGATAGAAAGTACGTAAGTGGTTCATACAACCTTCTTTTGTCATAATCACTTGATCAAATGAGTATTTAATTAAAGGTAAGTTTTTAACAGCTGCTGCTAATAAAGTTGTAATGTTGTATGTTTTAACTGATTTGAATAAATCTAAGTTAGAACCATTTTTCAAGAATTTAGGTCCAACATTAGCAAATGGTCCAAATAATAATGTTCTTTGACCATCAATGTAACGCGTATCTAAATGAGGTACAGTCATTGGTGGTGTACCAGGTGGCTCTTTACCATAAACTTTGGCATCGTGTTGTTCAATAACTTGTGGGTTTGTACAAGCTAAGAATTGACCACTGATAGGGAATCCACCTAAATGTTTACTTTCAGGGATACCTGTTTTTTGTAATAATGGAATTGCTCCACCGCCAGCACCGATGAATACATAGTCAGTTACTTGTTTGAATTTCTCACCAGTTAGGCGATTTTTAACAGTAACTTCCCATTGACCATTTGATAATTGTTCAAAATCAACAACCTCATGGTTAAATTGCACAGTAGCATTTGGATGTGCTTCAATGCTTTTAGCCATTTTACGTGTTAATTCACCGAAGTTTACATCTGTACCTTCGTCAATTTTACTTGCCGCCATGATACCAGGGTTATCTTCACGGCCTTTCATCATCAATGGAATCCATTTTTTCATTACTTCGATGTCTTCAGTATATTCGATATTATCGAACATAGGGAAAGCTTTCATCGCTTCGTAACGATCTTTTAAGAATTTAACATTGTTTTTACCTCTAACATAACTGATGTGTGGTAATGGATTGATAAATTCTCTTGGGTTCTCGATGCTACCGCTTTTCACTAAGTGACCCCAGAATTGTTTTGAAATCTCAAACTCTTCGTTAATCACCTTCGCTTTTTCGATGTCGATAGAACCATCAGGTTGTAAAACTGTGTAGTTCAACTCACATAATGCTGCATGACCCGTACCAGCATTATTTCTTTCGTTTGAACTTTCGATTGCAGGACGATCCAAGCGTTCGTAAACGTGGATATTCCAGTCTGGCTCAATTTCTTTTAACATTGAACCAAATGTTGTGCTAAGTACACCGGCTCCAATTAAAACGATGTCTTTACTATTAGACTTAGCCATTGGTTTCACCTCTCCAAAAATTGTAAATGTGTATCATCAATATGAAAGTTACATAAAACTGACATATTTCTTTAAAATATCAACGCCATAGATAACTTCCTGTTTTAATTGATACGCTGTAACAAAATACTATAGTTAGTGCTTACATGTATATGTTAAAGCAAGCAGTGGTAAATGTAAATTATAATTATTCATTAACTTTGCAATATATTAAATCTTTTATTCATAGAAGATAAATATCAAATCAATCATAATTATTTGACAACAAATAGCTAACGATTGTTTTAATCTACATTTGGCTTATAGCATTTTAAACCTATACTCTATTTTGATACAATATAAGTGTAAAATCAATCATAAAAAGGAGATTCAATGCCTATGCATCCAAGAAAATCACTTCAATTACCTTTAATATTGTAAATTATTTTGAATCTTGCACTTATAGGCATTGTGATTATCGTTTTAACACATACTGAGTTTCAACTTAATGCCGGTGATAGTAATGTTTTTTTATTAAACTGGGATATTCGAGGTTTAACATCTTATATTTTCTCATTCTTAATACTGGTTGCGCTTGTTTCTAAACTAATTTTAATATTTATAACTAGACGACAAAGAACATCATAAATAAACAAGCAGTCCAGTGCGTATCATCATACCTTACGCATTGGACTGCTTTGCTATGTTTATTGATTGCTATCTTTTTGTTGTTGCCATTTTTCTATTTCAGCATCTCGTAGTTCAACACGACGAATTTTACCTGAGTTTGTTTTTGGTAAGTCGTCAACGAATTCAATCTCTCTTGGATATTTATATGGTGCAACTTCATTTTTAACAAATTGTTGTAGTTCTTTAACTAGCGTATCATCACCCGCAGTATGGTCCTGTAAAATAACGAATGCTTTAACAATATTTCCTCGTATATCATGAGGTTTTGCTACTACAGCACATTCTTTAACGGCTGGATGATTCGTTAACGCATCTTCAACTTCAAAAGGCCCAATCGTATAGCCTGAACTAATAATAATGTCATCTCGACGTCCTTCAAACCAGAAATAACCATCATCATCTACATGAGCTAAGTCACCAGTGATGTAGTATTTACCTGTTTGCGCTTTCGCCGTACGTTCTGGCTCTTTATAATATCCTTTGAAAAGTGCTGGCAAATCAAGTGGTACTGCAATATTCCCTTTCGTATTAGCAGGTACGCTATTCCCCTCATCATCTACTACAGTGACCGAACTATCCGGAATGCCTTTACCCATTGATCCAATCCTTTGTGGTGTATCTTTTAAAAAGCCTATAAGCAAGGTACTTTCAGTCTGGCCATATCCATCTCTTACAGTTAAATTAAAGTATTTCTTGAATTGTTCAACTACTTCTCGATTTAGTGGCTCACCTGCAGAAACGGCACTATGTAAATGCGTTAAGTCATAATCATTTAAGTTCTGTAATTTAGCCATCATACGATATTCTGTCGGTGTACAACATAAAACATTAATTTGATATTTTTGAAGCAATTCTAAGTATGTCTCAGGGCTGAATCTTCCATTAAATACAAAAGCAGTTGCACCTGAACCTAATACAGATAAGAAAGGACTCCATACCCATTTTTGCCAACCTGGTGCTGCTGTTGCCCAAACTAAGTCATCTTCATTAATACATAACCAATGTTTTGGTGCCATTTGTAAATGTGCAAATCCCCATCCATGACAATGTGTAACGGCTTTAGGATTGCCAGTTGTACCAGATGTATATGACAGAATCGCCATATCATCACGCGTCGTATCTGCCATTTCTAGTTTGTTACTTGCGTTTTCTTTTTCAGCTTCAAGTGAAATCCATCCATCTTTTTGACCGGCAATAACAAATTTAGTTAACGCATCATATTCTTTAATTTTTTCAAATTCAACTGTGAATGGCTCTAGTGCAATAACAGCATTTATTTCACCGTGTGTGATACGGTATTGTAAATCTTTAGTTCTTAGCATTTCAGAACATGGAATGATTGCAACACCTAATTTTAAAGCAGCAATATATAATTCATATGTCGCAATAGATCGTGGCATCATAATGAGTACTTTATCGCCTTTAGATAAACCGTGCGATGCTAAAACATTACCTACTTTATTAGACTGTTCAATGAGCTGTTGGTAAGTGACTGATATATCTTCGCCTTCAGTATTATGATATAAAATTGCCTTTTTATCTGGTATGTGGCTATATTTTTCGATTTCCGAAATAATGTTATATTTTTCAGGCGCGAATAGAGCTGACTTTTGCATAACTAACTTCCTTTCATACATCCACTTTTCCTGTGATGAACATTGTAATTTTATAAATGAATTATATATATCATACGCCTATCTTTACAGAATTTTCAATTAAATAGGGTTAAATACCAAAGTCCTCGACACTACGCTTTGACATGACATAGCATTCAAGGACTTTCAAATGATTGAGGGTTGATATCTCGGGCTAGAGCATATCAGCTAATTCAATACGAATATTGTATGATAATTCACGATTAATTATTTTTACATCTGCACCTTTCGAAGTGCCACGATGCTTGTGTGTATGCTTGTACTCAGCTGAATTTTGCCAATGATAAAATGCTTGCCTATTTTCCCACAGCGTAATAATGATATAGTGTCTACCAGCTGTTCTAGGTCTTAAAAACCTTAATGCTTTAAACCCATCAACGTTTTGCAAATGCTTATTACGTTGCAAAAATTTTTGCTCGAATGTTTCTTCTTGTCCTTCGTTAATATATAAATGATTTAACACACATAATGTATCATTTGATAAATCATTTATCGCTTCTAGCACATCGTAATATGCAGTGTCATTATTTTTTTGTATTGTGAGACAATCATCCAGTTCTTCTATTACATAACTTCTATATTCATCATAAATGTTCATAATAAATGCCTTCATTTCATTTATATTTTTGGTCATATTACTTTATATCTATTACTAATTCATTCCCGTATTTATTAATTACAATCATAGTTTGACTTCTTTTTAAAAGATAAGGCTTTGTAAAAAGTATTAATATTCCATACAAATGGGGACAGGCGTCGCCCATTATTTTTGTGTCTTCAATTCCATGATCATTATTTAACATTAGTCATGAAAATAGCCGACAACTTCATCTATGAAATTACCGGCCTTGTATTTTAGCTAACTTTATCTCTAATTTTACGATTTTAATTGATCATACAGAGAAAGTTATCTTTTTACAATTTCTAAAAACTCATGATCTATATTGGACATTTGATGAAAATAAGACAAAATGTTTTCTGTTAGCTTCTCTTGTTTTGGGAATGAATCATCTTCTTTAATCCAAATCGCTAATTCGCCTAATGGTGTTTTATCATCTTTAAATGTTTGTATATATTCGTAAAAGCTCATAGTATTCCTTCTCTCAATTTACTTATATAAATCCTACCACGAAAGCTTTCAAGAAAACACAATTAAATGTCTATTTAGTGAACTTTTTAAGGTTGTACACTCTTTTAATGTCTGTCAATTAGGTCAATTAATCATCACAATGTACAATTAACTCTATTTTCAGTTCATATTCTCACACACCGTTTTTGAACAACACATTAACTTCTCATTTAGATAAAACGCAAAAAAGCCTGGCACCAATACAATAGATGCCAGACTAAAAGTCTACTATATCAATTTATTTAGCGTATGGTTTTACTTCGATTGCACCTTCATTTTCATCATGAACACCATGCTTATAATAATCAATATATTGTGGCTCTAAAGGCTTTCTGCCACGTATAATGTCTGCTGCTTTTTCAGCTAACATTAAAACAGGTGCGTGTATATTGCCATTTGTCGTACGTGGCATAGCTGATGCATCAACTACACGTAAATTTTCCATACCATGAACTTTCATTGTTAACGGGTCAACTACTGCCATTGGATCTGAAGCAGGACCCATTTTAGCACTACAAGATGGGTGTAATGCTGTTTCACCATCTCTACGAACCCAATCAAGAATTTCTTCGTCTGTTTGCACTTCTGGTCCTGGTGAAATTTCTCCACCATTGAATGGATCCATTGCTTTTTGAGATAAGATATTTCTTGCTACACGAATTGCTTCTACCCATTCTTTTTTATCTTCTTCTGTTGATAAATAATTAAAGCGGATACTTGGTTTTTCGAATGGATCTTTAGATTTGATTTTCAAGCTGCCACGAGAGTTTGAATACATTGGTCCTACGTGAACTTGATAGCCATGTGCGACCGCTGCCTTTTGACCATCATATCTTACAGCTATTGGTAAGAAATGGAACATTAAGTTAGGATAATCAACTTCGTTATTTGAACGTACAAATCCGCCACCTTCAAAATGGTTAGATGCTGCTGCACCAGTACGTGTGAAAATCCATTGTAAACCAATAAATGGCATGCGCTTGATATCTAAGCTTGGCTGTAATGATACAGGTTCCTTACACTTATGTTGAATGTATACCTCTAAGTGATCTTCAAAGTTTTCACCCACACCAGGCAAATGAACACGTGGCTCAATGCCTTTTGATTTTAGGAATTCTGAATCGCCGATACCAGACAGTTGTAGTAATTGTGGCGTATTGAATGCCCCACCTGACAAGATGACTTCATTAGCATCGATGGTATGTAGTTTGCCATTTTTCTTATACGTAACACCAGTTGCTCTTCTACCTTCATAATGAATTTCAGTAACAAAGGCACGTGTTTCAACGGTTAAGTTTTTACGCTTCATAGCTGGATGTAAATATGCTCTTGAAGCTGACATTCGGCGACCACGATGTACTTGACTATCGAACGGTCCAAAACCTTCTTGTCTAAATCCATTCACATCAGGTGTTTTATGATAGCCTGCTTCAACACCTGCATCAAAGAATGACTGGAATAAAGGATTCGTTGCTGGCCCTCGTTTTAACTTAATTGGTCCATCATGGCCTCTAAATTTATCATAAGGCGCTGCACCGTATGTTTTTTCTAATTTTTTAAAATACGGTAAACAGTGCGCAAAATCCCAAGTTTCCATACCTTCTGGTTCTGCCCAGCCTTCATAGTCCATTGGATTACCGCGTTGATAAATCATGCCATTAATCGAACTTGATCCACCTAAAACTTTACCTCGGGCATGTGCTACTTTACGACCGCCCATATGTGGTTCTTCATCTGTTGAATAAATCCAATCGTAAAATTTATTGCCTGAAGGGAACATTAACGCAGCAGGCATTTGGATAAATAAATCCCAAAAATAATCACTGCGACCCGCTTCTAATACTAAGACTTCTTTATCTTTATCTTCACTCAGACGATTACCTAGTACAGAACCTGCACTGCCTCCTCCAATGATGACATAATCATATGATTTATTTTTGTTACTCATCGTTATGACCTCCAAAGTTTGTTGTATTTCAAAGTGAGTATTGCATGAAATATTTGTTAGTGGCTGATTGGTTATCGTTGAATTGCTAAACTTAGCTAACCAAAACACTCGATTTTCCTTTTATGATTGTTACTAACAGTCATGAAATAATCTATGATTCATTTTGCGTTTAGTCCAAATTATCAATCAACATTTCGCCACTTATACAAAACAAAGTGAGTGTCTTGTGTTCTTACAATGGCACTCACCTTATCTAATTTTTATTTGCTAAACCAATTCACTAATTGTGGATTTGTATTTGTTAAAATGTGTTTTGAAACAAGGTACTCTTCTAAGCCTTCTTTGCCTAATTCTCTACCGATACCTGATTGTTTGTATCCACCCCATGGCGCTTGTGCAAAATATGGGTGGAAATCATTAATCCACACCGTTCCAAGTTTCAACTTGTTAGCAACGCGTTGTGCTTTTCCAATATCTTTAGAAAATACAGCACCTGCTAAACCATATATAGAATCATTCGCTAATTGAATCGCTTCTTGTTCAGTTTCAAAGCCTTCTACAGTAACGACAGGTCCGAAAACCTCTTCTTGTACAATACGCATTGACGTATCACAATTTGTAATGACTGTTGGCTCGAAGAATAGACCATCTTTTAAATCGTCTCTATCTGGGCGTTTACCACCAACAGCAATTGTTGCGCCTTCTGCTTTAGCTACATCCATATAAGATTCGATTTTATTACGATGTTCTGTTGAAATCACTGGTCCCATTTCAGTATCAGCATCAAAACCATTACCTAATTTGATTTTTTTCACGCGATCAATAAGTGCTTGCTCAAATTTGTCTTTAATACTGTTTTGTACTAATATTCTTGATCCTGCTGAACAAACTTGACCTGCATGGAAATATCCACCATTTAACGCTTGGTCTACCGCCAATTCAAAATCAGCATCATCAAAGATAATGTTTGGATTTTTACCGCCAAGTTCCAAGGCAATATTCGTAACATTATTAGCAGCATTTTTCATAATATGCTTACCAGTCTCAATGCCACCTGTAAATGATACTAGGTCAATCTCTTTATGACCTGACATTACGTCACCAACTTCAGAACCTGCACCAAGAATAAGATTAATTGTTCCTTTAGGGAAACCAACTTCTTCCATTAATTCAAAAACACGTATTGTTGTTAATGGTGTAATTTCACTTGGTTTCATAACTAGTGAACAACCCGTAGCAAGCGCTGGCGCAATTTTCCATGATGCTTGTAATAACGGATAATTCCAAGGTGTAATTTGTGTAACTACACCTACTGGTTCTTTAACAATTTTGCTTTCTGTATCTGGTATTGGTGAATCAATCATTTCGCCACCATCTTTATCTGCTAATCCAGCAAAATACATAAACACATTATGAATATCATCCATATCTGCATATGATTCTTCTAACGTTTTTCCAGTATCTAATGTTTCTAATCGTGCTAACGCTTCGCGATGTTCTTTGATCTTGTCCGCGATGGCACGTACTTTTTTACCTCTTGTTTCAGCAGTTTCTTGCGACCATTCACCAGACTCAAACGCACGTCTTGCAGCTAAGATTGCACGTTCTGCATCCTCTTTTGTCCCTTCAGAAACCGTAAATATCACTTCTTGATTGTAAGGATTGATAATATCTCTTGTATTTTTATTCGCGCTTTCAACCCACTCACCATCAATATATTGACGCTGAGATAAATGTTTTAAAAGTTCCATTCAACAACCTCCGTTAAGTTTGTTAAATTTTTATTTAACGAATTTTACAAACTTATGTTAGCATAGAAATGAAAAATGTGTCAATTTACAAAACAACTCAAGAATTAAGTTTTGTAAGTTCGTTAGATTTTTATTTAACGAAACATTTAACTTTAATGCTTTAAATATTTTTAATGTCTTTTTTTAGAAAAGGTTTTATAATGTATTAGTATTTATTTTAACGTGACCAAAATGATGTACGGAGGTGCAATGATGACTCGTTCTCAGAACAAACAGCAACAATTAGAACAAGCAAAAGATATTGTAATTAATTCAATTGGACAGACAATGGATTTGTATGGCACTAATAGAAGTGTAGGAAACTTATATGGCACTATGGTGTTTGAAGGCAGTATGACGCTTGATGAAATGCGTCATCAATTGCAAATGAGCAAACCAAGTATGAGTGCTGGCGTTAAGAAATTGCAGGAATTTGATATTGTTAAACAACAATTTACGAGAGGAAGCCGCAAACAACATTTTATCGCCGAGAAAGACTTTTTCATCTTTTTCCGAAACTTTTTCACTAAAAAATTTCAGCGTGAAATTGATATCAATGTCGAAGCAGTAAAAGATGCTCAAGCTATTATCAATCCATTACTTGAAAGCAGTGATTTAACTGAAGCTGAAACACAAGAGGCACACAAAATTAAAGCTCAGCTTGATCATACACATGTTTATTACGAATGGTTAGAACAGTTAACCGAAGCGATTGAAAGCGGTGAAATTTTTAAATATTTCCCAATTCCAGAACAGTCTTCTGATTCTAAAAATTAAAATTGACTCAAACAACGACAATGATGATTATGCATGATGAAAACAATGCAATAGGTCCACGAAATAAACGGTAATTTCTATCTCAATAAATAGAAATTACCGTTTTTGCTTAATATCACGATTAATCATATACTTATAAAATTCAAAATCTTATGCATCATTAATTGAATTATAAATTATCGTCTTGTTCTTCTTCTGATACTTGAACGATTCGCAATGAGCGACGTTCAACTTCTTTTAATTTTTCAGCCCGCGTTTCAAGTTTAATTCTATCGCGTCCTAAAATGATTAAAAATGATATCATCATGAAAATAAAAATAACAATTAATGGCACACTTGCCAGTATTGATGCAGTTTTCAATACTTCTAATGCACGTTCACCACCAACTAGCATCAATGAAAATGGCAATAAGCACAATGCAAACGCCCAGAATAAACGATTGGCACGTAATGGTTCGCCTACCACTTTTTTCTGAGATGCTGCCGCTAAAATATATGAACCCGAATCAAATGTTGTTGCTAAGAATAAGAAAGCAGATACTAAGAATAGTACAATCATCAATGATGGGAATGGTAAATGATGCACCACTTCAATAATGGTTGCCTCTGTACCATGTGTATTTAAATATTGTGTTACATTAAACTGTCCAGAAATTTGTAAATACACAGCATAGTTACCAAAAATACCAAAGAATAATACGCATCCAAGCGTTCCATAAATAATTGTTCCTAGCACGACTTCTTTAAGGCGTCGACCTTTTGAAATTCTAGCGATAAATAAACCGATAAATGGCGCATATACTAACCACCATGACCAGTAGAATATTGTCCAGTCTTGTGGGAAATTCGTTTCTTTTCGACCTTTAATACCACCGAATGGTTCTAACCATGTTGCCATATGGAAGAAATCTCTCAACATATTTCCGAACCCTGTCACTGTCGTTTCCATAATAAAAACAGTCGGTCCAATAATAAATATAAAGGCTAAAAGTACAAATGATAGCCAAACGTTGATATCACTTAACTTTTGAATACCTTTTTTCAATCCTGTATATGAACTAATGGCAAATATAACCGTGATTGTTAATAAAATGGCCGAACGTAAAATCATATTTTTACCATCTAAACCAGTTAATCTTTCTATGCCTGCAGAAATTAATGGCACACCTAACGCTAGTGATGTTGCCGCACCACCTAGCAATCCAAAGATAAATAAGATATCTACAACTTTACCTACAAATTTATCTGTTTGACCTTTTAAAATCGGGCGACAAGCTTGACTAATTTTATACACCGGTTGTTTTTTAACAAACACTAAATAACCAATTGGTAATGCTGGTAAAACGTAAATAGCCCAAGCAATTGGTCCCCAGTGGAACATACCATATTGCGTCGCATATTGGAGTGCTTCATCACTCATACTTTTCGCGCCATTTGGTGGAACTTGATAGTAAAAAGCCCATTCAATAACGCCCCAGTATAAAATATCAGAGCCTATGCCTGCACAAAACAGCATTGCCGCCCATGTAAATGTATTAAATTCTGGTTTATCACTTGCTTTACCAAGTGTGACATTACCATATTTACCAAATGCGATATACATTACAAAGCAAAAAATCGCCAGCCCCATAAATAAATATATCGAACCAATTGAATCAGAAATTGCACTATTAATACCAGTGATGATATCTTCACTTGCTTTTGGAAAAGCCATCATAGGTATAACTGCAAAAAGAAGTACAGCTACTGTCCCTATAAAGGTCGTCCAGTCCATAACTTTCTCTTTTTTCAATTGTGCTCCCCCTAATTATTAATTTTATGAATCCTGTTTCGATTTATCTCAAAATGTAATAATTATATTGATTCACATAATTGACAATAACTAATATTTAATAATAATGCAAATTTCATACAATTTGAAAGTTGGCAATTATTGAATATTTATATAATTTTTCTCGTAATAAACAAAACTTTAATAGCGCTAAAACAACTGTGTTAAGTTATGATTTAACGAATTTAACAAATTTTACTAGGATGGCATTTAAGAATATTTATACGTTATTAACGAATATTTATTTATTGTAAAACGCTACCAAAAAGTTAGACTTCCTTCCCACTAAAGTACCACTTTTCTCTTTCAACTTTTTTTAAAATGTATATGCAACTTTTAGTATTAGTATCAAAATGATTGTTAGGTCATATTCTATCAATATGTTTTTCTAAAGAATTGCTTTTATCAACTTTCAATTATGTGCCTAACCTAAAAAGAAGCCAAGGCAACGGATGTTACCTTGACTTCTAATACATATTCAACTAACAATATATTCAATCATACGCGCATGCGAGAGTGATTGTTGTACATCTATAATGCGTTGATTTAAAGAACCTTTATATGGTAAATCAGGTTTGAATAAGTGTTGTATAAATAGCCCATCTACTAAAACGTCAATGTATGATAATAACTCTCGACGTTCTGTACAATCATTTGCTAAATATTCATATAAAAATCCAGTCCATACCCAAATTGTCTTTGTATTTCCAAAACGTGCTCGAAATGCTTTGACAAGATTTAATGTAATATCCAAATTACAAAATGGTTCGCCACCTAATAGACTTAGCCCAGATATATAATCATGATCGCAATCATCTAATATTTCTGCTAATATTTTATCAGTGTATTTCTCGCCATATCTGAACTTTTGTGAGGCTTTGTTGTAACATCCAACACAATTAAATGGACATCCTGATACATAAACACTGCATCTTACTCCTTCACCGTCAACAAAGCTATTTGATTCTATTTTAGCAATATAACCTTGCCCTTGTTTAATGTCTAAAAGTGTCATTCTTTAGGCGCTTTCATATGTTTTACTCGTGCGCAAATTTCTTTATGACGGCCTTTAATTACTGGACGTTGAACTGGATTGCCTAAGTAACCACATGTTCGTTTAACGACATCAACTGTTTTAGGATTATCATTGCCACAGTTCGGGCATTTAAATCCTTTTTCAGTAGCTTCAAAATCTCCATCGTAATCACATTCATAACAATGATCAATCGGAATATTTGTACCTAAGTAACCAACTTTGTCATAAGAGTAGTCCCATACTGCTTCTAGTGCTTTCAAATTGTGTTGCAGTTTCGGATACTCACAATAGTGAATGAAACCACCACTCGTATAATAAGGATAATCTTTTTCAAAATCTAACTTTTCAAAAGGTGTAACATCTTTACGTACATCATAATGGAAAGAGTTTTGGTAATATCCTTTATCTGTAATGTCTTTAATATCTCCAAATCTCTCTTGGTCTAAACGACAAAAACGATCCGTTAGCGATTCACTCGGCGTACTGTAAATACTGAACCAAATGTCATATAATTCTGTCCATTTCGTTTGATAACGTTTCATTTCTTTAAGAATTTCAAGCGTAAATGCTTTTGCTTCTTGAGATGTTTCCCAGTTTGGACCATAGAAAACAGTAGCTGTTTCATACAACCCTATATAGCCCATTGAAATCGTTGCACGTTTATTTTTAAATAACTCAGCAACATCATCTGTTTCTTTTAATTTATAGTTAAAAGCGCCACTTTTATATAAAATTGGTGCGTTATTCGGTACAGCATCTTTCAAACGATTTATACGATAAAGTAATGCATCATGTAACACATCGATACGTTCATAAAAGATTTCCCAGAATTTCGTCATATTACCGGCAGATTCTAATGCCATTCTAGGTAAATTAAGTGTAACAACACCAAGATTACAACGACCATTATTTTCAAAATGACCTTCCGCATCTTTCCAACTTGGTAAAAATGAACGACAACCCATTGGCGCTTTGAAATCACCTAATATTTCTACGAGTTTGTCATAATTTAAAATATCTGGATACATACGTTTCGTTGAACACTTTAATGCTAATTGTTTAATGTCATAGTTCGGATCTTGCGGACTAAAGTTGGTTCCTTTTTTAATTGAAAATACAAGTTTCGGGAAAATCGCTGTCGTGCGGTCTTTTCCTAAGCCTTTGATACGAGTATTTAAGATAGCTTGTTGAATTTTGCGACTTAAATGATCTGTACCTAAGCCGAATCCTAATGTTACAAAAGGTGTCTGTCCATTAGATGTATATAAGGTATTAATTTCATATTCTAAACTTTCAATCGCATCATTGATGTCTTTAGTGACTTGTTGATCAACATAACGATCAATTTCAGATTCTTTGACAAATTGCTTTGCGATATTCCTATGTTGTTCTTCATTATGTCGTGCATATGTACTAAGTAATTCGTCAACGCGGTCAACCGTACAGCCACCATATTGACTGCTAGAAACATTGGCTATAATTTGTACAAGCTGCGCTGATGCAGTTTGTATTGATTTTGGTGAAGTTACATTCGCGTTGCCTATTTCAAATCCATTATGTAGCATATTTTTAGCATCTATTAAACAACAGTTTGTTAATGGTTGGAATGGATGATAATCTAAGTCGTGAAAATGTATGTCCCCTCTTTGATGTGCATCTGCAACATGCTTTGGTAATAAATGATTTAATGCGTAAGATTTAGAAACGATACCTGCTGTTAAATCTCTCATTGTTGAAAATGTATCACTATCTTTGTTGGCATTTTCGTTAACAATAGCAGGATCTTTAGAAATCAAACCCGTTAATGCTTCTTCGATTTGATTCATTTTACCCCTTCTTCCTATATATTGTGTCTACTCATTACGTTATACCACTATATATAGTATTTTCAAATTTTTATTAGTCTGTTAACTAAAACGTCACAAAGTTATTAACATTTAGTGAAATTCATATTTCTACACAATTATTTCATTAATTTTTAAAATTGTTCTCGAATCGTTCCGTCATTTCGACATCTTTATGCAACTATTATTTCATTTTGTAACGGGAGCATAGTTTCTATTTTTTCATACTTAAATCGTCACAATTCCCATCAACATTGCAATTACTAACATAACGATGGCGAATCCCCAAATCCAAAAGAATGCATACTTAATATACGTGCCCATGTTTGCCTCTGCTAAACCAATTGCCAACCATAAGGCTGGTGAAAACGGACTGACAAATGTACCTATAATATTCCCTATGACCATTGAATAAGCAGTTGATACAGATGGTACACCAAATTGCCCTGCTGTTTGTTCGACGATCGGTAACACAGCAAAATAATAAGCGTCTGTGCTAGTTAATAAATCTAATGGTACGCCAAGTAAACCTACAATAATATGCAAGTATGGTCCTACTTCTGCAGGAATCACTTTGATTAAATTCGTCGCAATCGCTTTAAGCATACCGGTTTCATTTAGTACACCTAAAAACATACCTGCTGCAATAATCACTGCAGCCATCATTAATGCATTCGGCGCATGCGCTCTTAATCGCTCCATTTGTTCATCCACTGATTTAAAATTAATAACAAGCGCCAATGAGACACCTATCATGAATGCAAATTCAGGTGGCGCAATATTTATTAACATCGCTAGAATAACAGCTAAAGTTAAAGCTGTATTCACCCATTTTATCCATGGTTTTGTTCGTGCACGTCCTTTTACAGGAAACCTTACATCTTGATCTCGTTCATATACTTCAACTAATTTATGTACATCTATATCTTGTGTTTGCGGTAATTCATTTCTCTCTATTGCTTTTTTAATACGCTTTTGTTCTTTAAATCCAAGATAAACCGCAAATAACATAACAAGAATGAAACCTATTATTTGAATAGGTATTAATCCAAACCATAATTCATTGACACTTTTAGCTTTTAAAACAGCAGCTACCCGCGCCATCGGACCTCCCCAAGGTACCATGTTCATAATCGCCGCGCTTAATGCTAATAGTAGAATCAATAAATATTTATTCATATTTAACGCTTTATATAAAGGTAATAAGGCAGGAATAGAAAGCAAAAATGTTACCGCACCGGCACCATCTAATTGGGCTATTGTGCCAATTAAAGCTGTCATTGCACAGACAATAATGACATTGCCTCGTGTCATTAATATTAAGCGTTTGACAAGCGGCTTGAATAAACCACTATCGTTCATGATGCCAAAGAAAATAATGGCAAAGATAAACATAATAACAACGTTGATGACTTGATCTAACCCTTTAGCAAAAAATCCAACCAAATCTGTCACACTATATCCTAAAATCATTGCCCCTAAGCAAGGTATGATTGTCATACCTACAACTGGATTTATCTTTTTGGCAATGAGTAAACCTACAATTGAAATAATAATAATGAGCCCCATTACTGTTAACCACATATTATCACTATTCATATTATTTTCTCCCTCCACTTTTAATACAATTTACATAATCCCCCTCTTTAACTTAAATATAATAATTAATATAATTTTTTATATTTAAGTTAACTCATTTTATCAAAAATTTCTTTTTTGTGTAACTATCAATAGTGAAGTTTGATTTTCCTACTTGATAACATGGCATGACTAATCCTTGTATATCCTGTCCTGTATTTCATTTTGATTTATCATTTTTATTATTGCTTTCTATTGCACAAAAAATCTGGCTAAAGGTCGCTATGATAGTCACGACTTCAACCAGATTTCAATTTATCCATCTATTTTATTAAGTTTGTTCTACGTATTTTTTCTCTATTGTAATATTCATATTTAAAACGCATATCATTATCGCTTAAATCCTTCATTATTAGACTATTCACAAAGCCACCCATGTCTTAATTTCAATGATTAAGCGTTAAAGTTAAAATAAGAAGACTTACCTTAGACGGTTAGACGGCCCGCTATTATTGTCTTACATCCAACCACGCTAAAAATTGAGCTTGTTTGTCATGATTTAAATATTCTTGTGACACAATTTGTGACAGTAACTGTTGCTTTTCGTTATATGTTATATCTAGTAACTTTATTTTCTGTCGGCAAGTATATAAAAAGTCGATATACGAACTATATGATGGTGGATATAACGCCTCAAGCTCTGCCATAATCGATTTTGTCAACTTAGGACTTGCGCCATCTGTAGATACACTAATAGTTAGCTTGTCTCGGTGTAGTGCACTTGGAAATACAACATTGCCATTTGATGCATCTCCAACATTATTAAAAAGGGCATGCTCAGGTAAGGCTTGTTTTACCGCTTCATTGACACGTGGCTCATTGGTTGCTGCAATAACTAGATACGCGTCTACAATATCGCTTGGTTCAAACTCTTTTCCCTTCCATATGACGACACCTTTATCTACCATATTTTGAAGTTTTTCAGTGATTGTCGGACTGATGACCGTCATATGTTCAACGTATTGACTTAATGTTTGTGCCCGACGACTTGCAACTGTACCCCCACCTACTATAACCACGTTCTTATTTGTTAAATCTATCATCAATGGCATACTCATATTGCGCTACATCCTTTATATCTTTTTACGTCATTTCACCTTAAAACATTTAACACATTGAAGCATTAATAAACATCGCGTTGATAACGTTGTCGCTGTTTCATTTGACGCAATATCGTCTCAGCTTCTTCTTGAGAAATATGACGTTCTTTTACCAATACATCTTTAATGGCTTGATGGACATCTTTCGCCATACATTTTTCATCGCCACAAATATAGATTGCTGCGCCCTGCTCAATCCATTCATTGAAACGTTCACTTTCTTCCATTATACGATGCTGTACATATTCTTTGTGTTCTTGGTCTCTTGAAAATGCTAAATCTACGCGTGTTAAGTTTCCATTTTCAAGCCATTCTTCTATTTCTTCTTCATATAAAAAGTCAGAACTACGGTGTTGATCACCAAAGAACAACCATGTTTTTCCAGTCATACCAAGTTCTTCACGTTCTTGTAAATATGCTCTAAAAGGAGCAATACCAGTACCTGGACCAATCATAATTACCGGTATATCTTGCTTCATCGGAAATTTGAAGTTCGGATTTTTCTTCAAATAAATTGGTACTATATCGCCTGGTTTAATACGCTCAGCAAAATGAACCGAGCATACACCTTTTCTCTCACGTCCATGTGCTTGATAACGAACCGTACCAACGGTAATATGCACTTCATCTGGCGTTGCCATAAAACTACTAGAAATCGAATACTCTCTTGGTGGTAATTTTCTAAGGATTTGATACATATTCTCAGGTTGTAATTCTATAGTTGGAAAATCTGTTATTAAATCTATAAAGTCCCGATTTATAACATATTCATGCGCCCATGACTCATCTTGAATACGTTCAGATAATTCTTCATTGTCAAAATAGATATCTGCATTTTTCAATAATGGCAATGTTAATTTAGTAAATTCAAAATGTGATGTTAGTGCTTCAGCAATAGGAACTGTATCACCATGATCATTAATTGGCACCGGAGATTGCGGATCCCAACCTAACATGGATATTAGTTTTTCAACCAATTCAGGGTCGTTTTGCGGTAATGCTACTATACAATCTCCTGGTTCATATGATTCACTAAAATCATCAAGTAAAAATTCTATATGTCGTGTTTCTTTATTTGAATCGGTACCATTTAAATTGATATTCGCTAATACTTCTGCTTGGTATGGATTTGATTTAGAATATTTCTTTTCTTTGGCAGACTTAATTGATTCACTTATCACCGATTCACTTTGAATACCTTCTGATGTGGTATCAATAATATTAATGATGTCTGCCATCCACTTTTCTGCGTCTTCTTCATAATCAATATCACAATCTACACGCTTACATATACGCTCAGCGCCTAGATTTTCTAGTAAAGCATCTACATCTTTACCGGCTTGACAGAAAAATTCATATGTTTGATCACCTAAAGCTAGTACTGAATATCTCACATGATTTAAATTAGGTGCGTTATCGTCTTCTAAAAATTCAAAGAAATCCCATGCATTATCAGGCGGTTCTCCTTCACCATGAGTAGACGTAATAATAAATAAATCTTCTAACTGTGCGATGTTTGTCGTATCATATTCATCCATTGACATCAAAACAACTTGATGTCCAATATCACTTAATCGTTCTGAAAAAATTTCAGCTAAACGCATGGCATTACCTGATTCAGAACCATATAGCACTGTGACATGCCGCTGATTAGCTTCGATATGTGGCTCTTTATTTTGTAACATATACGTTGTTGAAGTTTCTTGTTCTTCTGATATTTGTGATTGTTGCCACACTTCTGTCTCTAATTGTTGTTGATTACTATCACTTGTCGTATCGTTACTATTAGCTAGTAAAAAACCACTAAGCCACTGTTGTTGGCTCTCTGTTAATGTTTGCAGCAGATTGTTAATCTCTGTGACTTGTTTTTCTGTAAATGGACTATTAGATGTATTTAATTTCAAATATTTTCACCTCAATAAACTTGAAATAGATGATTGACTCATTTTTCATCGATAGTTCAGTCAATTTTTTAATATGTATGGTATAAATTAAAACAAACTTGAGTTGTGTCTGATAGTTATACTTACAAATATTTACAACCTTCATGTGGTTTGAATGACACAGTAATTCAGACAAAACTTTGATTATGTCGTGTCAGTTATTAATGCATACAGTCATGCATCGTTGTTATTTTTTATTTATTTACTATTTATTATGTACCAAATCAGCCTTTCAGTAAAATAGGTCAAATTACTGATTTTCTAAATATAAAATGCCTCCTAATGACATACTATTAGTACATCATTAAGAGGCTCTTGTGTTATTTGCATACTAAGCGCTCAATTTTAAATTTAAGATGAAGATTCTTGCAATAATATTTCTATATTTGCCGATATATCCAATGGATCTTCCATTGGCAAGAATCGATTTACAACATTGCCTTGTCGATCGATTATAAATTTTGTGAAATTCCATTTTATTGGGGACCCAAAGATTCCTGGTTGTTCATTCTTTAAATGCGTAAATAACGGATGTTCATCGTTCCCGTTCACAGATATTTTAGCTAGCACTGGAAATGTAACACCAAATTTCTCACGACTAATTTTCAAGATTTCTTCATTAGAACCTGGTTGTCGATTGTCAAAATTATTATTCGGAAAACTCAACACTACAAACCCACGATCCTTATATTTTTGAAACAAAGTCTCTAGTTTTTTCAATTGTTCGCTATATATACATTCTGTTGCAGTATTAACAACTAAAATCACTTTACCTCTAAATGCTTCTAATTTATAAGTTAAGCCTTTATAATCACTTACTTCGATATCATACACATTTCTATTATTCATAAGACACCCCTACACAGCCTTTTTTATATTGAATATGTTCTTTTTAGAATGTTCTGATAAAATAAGTGCACGTTTACACCGCGAATACACATTATATAGCGTGATACATTTTTCAAACACACGATAAATAATGTTCGAGTTTATGTTGTTGCTCAACCTATCCGATTTACCGTCTTTTTTCACCTGTCTTACTTTATTAAAATAATCACATTGTATAGCTGTATTAGTCCAGCTACAATATCTTTGCAGATGGTGGGATTCGGACCCATGGAGACATTGCAAAATCTGTGCGTTTTGG
>OJXH01000126.1_pt1 | contig 19192 bp, 20 predicted proteins | sample 1600621 | NCBI WGS metagenome assembly OJXH01 (sample SAMN04436989, study PRJEB24849) | human gut metagenome | biome: human gut; feature: NICU; material: stool | host: Homo sapiens | place: USA: Saint Louis, MO | collected 2013-03-12
ATTGACTCGTTTTTACAAGTAAATCGCCAGAGTGATTGGCCTCATCTTGATTTAAAATAGTGACGGAACCACCCATGTTTTTAATCACATCTAAAATACCTGTCCGCGTTTGATTTAATCCAACATTTTTCAGAAGTATCTCGCTATCTGGGACTACTAAACCCGCAACTAAAAAGAAAGCTGCAGAAGAGATATCACCAGGAACTACCACATTTTGACCTGTTAATTGTTGCGGTCCAGTTAACATAATTTTTTTATCATCTACTTCAAGCGTCCCACCAAATTGTCGAATCATCTCTTCTGTATGATCACGTGTCTTTTCTTTCTCAACCACTACAGAAGTGCCCTTGGCTTGCAAAGCAGCGAATAAAATAGCCGATTTAACTTGAGCACTTGCAACAGGCATTGTGTAGTCAATCGGTTGCAAATTTTGAGTCCCGCGAATAGAAATTGGCGGAAACTCCGTTTGCTGAACCCCTTGACATTCCGCTCCCATTTGGTTTAAAGGAAGCATCACACGATTCATCGGTCGTTTGGCAATAGACGCATCACCAGCTAGGCGCGTTTCAAAGGGACAGCCAGCTAAAATGCCCAGCATCAGACGAATTGTTGTCCCTGAATTTCCAACATCAATTGTATTCTTCGCCTTTTTTAAGCCTGCAAATCCTTGCCCCTCAACGGTGATTGTCGTCCCGTCATCTTCAATGTTCACACCTAAAGAACGAAACGCCGCTAAGGTACTTAAACAATCTTCGCCTCTTAGAAAATTTGTAATCGTCGTTTTTCCAGAAGAAATTGCTCCAAACATAATACTTCTATGGGAAATCGATTTGTCGCTAGGAACCATCAGAGTCCCTTGTAAATGTTTCACATTTGTACGTAGTTGCACCCTCATCACCTCTTATTTTTCATAACACGTATAGTTCGTTTCTTTAGATAAAATTTGTTTTGCAGCTTGGCAGTCTGGTTGATTTTTAAAAGACAATTGAAGAATCCCATAGATTTCTTCTCTCGTTTCTAAAATTTTAATATTTGTAAGAGAAAGGTCCGCTTCGCCTAAAATTTGCGTAATTTCAGCAATGATTCCTGGTTGATCTGGTACATCAACAAACAGATCATAGAAAGCTGGGATTGCGCCTTCTTTGTGAATAGGCAATTGAGCACGTGTTTCTTTGGCCTTATCAAAAAAATTACGAATAGCTGGGGCGTTTTTTTCTGTTAACCATTGGCAAACAGTAGTCATCTCTTTTTGCCAATTTTCTAGTAAGTCCAATAATACTAAGCGATTGCTTAATAAAATATCCGTCCACATCGTTGCATCAGAGGAAGCAATTCGAGTAATATCTCTGAATCCTCCAGCCGCTAGCTGCTGTGCTCTAGGGTAAGTGGTATTCAGTTGCTGACTTTCGTTCACTAAAGCTGCGGCAACAATATGTGGCAAGTGACTTAGAGCACCAGTAATTTCATCATGTTCCTGTGCAGGCATCGTAATAAACTTCGCATGCGTTCCTTTTAGTAATGTTTGTAACTCCTGAATCTGTTTGTTTTTTTCGCCATGGTCATCGGTAAAAATATAGTAGGCATTTTCAAACAAACGTTCATCAGCGGCTGTTACGCCGGATTTATGTGAACCAGCCATTGGATGACCACCAATAAAATTTTTCATGTTAAGCTTTGTTGCTAACTGATTAATTTCCACCTTGGTACTACTCACATCTGTGATCAGAGCAGTTTCTATTGATAATTGGTTTAATTCTTCTAGTTGTACTAAAGTTGCTTTAACTGGGGAACAAAGAAAAATAATCTCTGCTCGTCTTGCCCCACTTGTTAAAGATTCAGCTATCTCATCAATTAGACCCGTTTTCTTAGCAAATTCAGTTGCCTCCGCTTGATTATCGAAACCGATAATCTCACTGTTTGGATGCCCTTTTTTGATACACAAAGCCAGTGAACTCCCGATTAGCCCTAATCCTATGATTAAAATACGTTTCTTCATTTTTCCCTCCATATACCTTGCGACTTTTTTCCATTAAAAGTTTTGAGTATATAGACGATAACGTTTCACTGCTTCTTTCATTTGTTCAAATGAGTCACTATCAAATTTTTCGAGCATAGCCTTCGCTACTTCCGTTGCAACAACGGCTTCACAAACAACGCTAGCGGCCGGTACCGCCGTGCTATCAGAGCGCTCAACGCTGGCCTTATAAGGCTCTTTTGTATCAATATTCACGCTTTGTAATGGTTTATAAAGGGTTGGAATAGGTTTCATGACACCACGAACGATGATTGGCATTCCGTTGGTCATTCCTCCTTCAAAACCGCCTAAATTGTTGGAAGTTCTGGTATAACCAGTACTTTCGTCCCAAACAATCTCGTCCATCACTTGACTACCAGGGCGTTGCGCCATTTCAAATCCAATGCCAAACTCAGCACCTTTAAAAGCATTGATGCTTACAACAGCTTGCGCAATTTTGGCATCTAGTTTACGATCCCATTGAACATAGCTACCTAAGCCAGCTGGAACGCCACCCACAAGTACTTCTACTACCCCACCAATTGTATCGCCATTTTTCTTGGTTTGGTCAATTAGTTCTTTCATTTTTTCTTCTACGGAAGGATCTAATACGCGAACGGCAGATTGTTCAGATCGTTCTTGAATTTCACGAATCGTTAAATTTTCAGGAATCGTAGCTTCAATCCCGCCTAATACCGCGACATGCCCAGCGACTTGGATATCCAGTTCAGCTAAGAGTTTTTTAGCAACCGCACCAATCGCCACACGCATCGTTGTTTCTCGTGCCGAAGACCGTTCTAAAACATTCCGTAAATCATCATGTTGATATTTCATGCCACCGACTAAATCAGCATGTCCTGGACGTGGTTTGCTGACGCGGCGGATTTTCTTTTGTTTTTCAGGAACTGGCTCTACTGACATCACGGAGGTCCAATTTTTCCAGTCTTTGTTTTCGACAATCAACGTTACTGGTGAGCCAAGTGTTTTACCATGCCGAATGCCCGAAGTAATACGTACTTGGTCTTTTTCAATTTTCATCCGTCCCCCACGACCGTAACCGCCTTGACGTCTTGCTAATTCTCGGTTAATCTCTTCGCTACTTAAAGGCAAGCCGGCTGGTAAGCCTTCAATAATAGCAGTTAATTCAGGTCCATGTGATTCGCCTGCTGTAATAAAGCGCATCTTAAATTCCTCCTTCTCTGTTTAAAAATGCTCGAATTTCTTCCGTTGGTAAAGAGACAATTTTCGCTTGACCAATTTTTTCTAAGACAATGATTTTAATCTGTCCCCCACGTGTTTTTTTATCATGTGTAATTGCTTGATAGAGACGTTCTTCTGGCCAACGATCTGTCGTTACTGGTAAATCGAACTTTTCTAGCATGGTGACCAACTCTTGGGTAGTCCCAAGTGGGGAAAGCCCTCGTTGTTCTGCGACTTGAGTTATTTGAATCATTCCTAAAGAAACGCCTTCACCGTGAGCAATCACCCCGTAACCAGCTGTATTTTCTAATGCGTGGCCAATCGTATGCCCAAAATTCAGAATCAAACGTAAGCCCAAATCTAATTCATCTTCTTCGACGACATCACGTTTAATCTTGCAACAGGCCGTGATAATTTCTTCTGCATGTGCCACTAAATCTTGTTCATTTTCCAAAGAGGATAAACGGTGCCACAATTCAACATCAGCGATAGCTGCTGATTTTACAATTTCTGCAATTCCTTCACGCACACGTCTAGGTTCTAATGTTTTAAGTGTATTAGGATCAATTAAAACCCCATCTGGTTGGGCAAAAGTACCGACAAGATTTTTGGCTTTTTTAGTGTTAACCGCTGTTTTACCTCCAATGCTACTATCTACTTGTGCCAGTAAGGTTGTTGGTACTTGCAAAAAGTGAATACCGCGCATATAGGTTGAAGCGACAAATCCAGCTAGATCTCCCACAACGCCTCCACCTAGAGCAATTAGACCATCACTTCGAGTCAATTGCTGTTCCGCTAAAAAATCATAAAGCAGCTGAGCTGTTTCGAGGCTCTTACTTTGTTCACCTGCCGCTACAGCAATCAATGATGTTTCAAAACCAGCAGCTTGCAGTTCTTTCTCAACAGCTACGCCATATAATTTATTCACCGTTTCATCGGTAATAATCGCTACCCGTTGTGGCTGCCACAGGCTACGTACCCAGGTGCCAATTTTATCTAAGGCACCTGTTTCGATGGTTAAATCATATGAATGTGTAGGTAACGTTACGGTTAATTTCATGTCCTCTACTCCTCTGTCTTTACTAATCTTCTAAAGCATTAATTTCTTTCATTGCTTTTTCGATGATATGAACTTCTTTCATCATACGTAGGTAAGTTTTTTCATTCAAGGATTGTGGCCCATCTGACCACGCATTCGCTGGATCTGGGTGAATTTCTACAATCAAGCCGTCCGCACCTGAAGCAACACCTGCTCGGGCCATTGGCGGTACTAAATCCCAGATACCAACACCATGACTCGGATCAACAATAATTGGAAAATGACTTAATTTTTTAATTAAAGGCACCGCACTTAAATCAAGTGTATTGCGCGTAGCGGTTTCGTACGTACGAATCCCACGTTCAATGAAGATCACATTGAAATTTCCTTGCGCAGCAATGTATTCAGCTGCGTTTAGCCATTCATCAATCGTACCAGCAATCCCGCGTTTTAAGCCAATAGGTTTTCCAGTTTTACCAACCGCTTGTAATAACTTGAAATTTTGCATGTTGCGCGCACCGATTTGTAAAATGTCACTGTATTTTGCGACAAGTTCTAAATTCGCTTCATCCATCACTTCTGTAATGACTTGCATATCTAATTCATCAGCCGCTTGGCGAATGTATTTTAGTCCTTCTTCTTCTAGTCCTTGGAAAGCGTATGGCGACGTTCTAGGTTTGAATGCACCACCTCGTAAAATTGTTGCACCGCCAGCTTTAGCAATTCGCGCACATTCACGAATCTGATCTAAGCTTTCGATTGAACAAGGGCCCGCCATCATGGTCATACTGCCGTCACCGATTTTAACACCGTTCACATCAACCACTGTATTCTCTGGATGAAATAAACGACTCGTTAGTTTGTATGACAACGAAATGCGGACACTTTTCTCCACGCCTTCTAATGCTGTTAACTCTGCTTCAACTAATTTTTCTGTATCACCAATCAAGCCTATCACTGTTTTTCCATTATCTTGACTTGTTTGAGTAGTTAAGCCTGCACCTGTTACTAAATCAATGACTTGTTTCATTTGCTTTTCGGTTGCATTTTCTTTCATAATTACGATCATTATATTCTCTCCTCATGCCTTTAAACGGCGCTCTTTTTATCTATTTTCAATTTTACGTTTCACGACTGATACAGGCATTTTTTGTCCTGTCCATTGTTCAAAAGCAACAGCGCCTTGATAAAGTAGCATGTCCAAGCCGTTGCTTGTTTCTGCGCCACGTAAACGGGCTTCTTTTAATAACTGTGTTTCTCTGGGATTATAAATAGCATCATACACAAATAACTTCGGTTGAATCATTGCATAATTTTCTATAGGACTACTATGCGCATGTGGATGCATACCCACACTCGTTGCATTAACTAACAAGACGCTTTCAGCAACATCTTTTGCTAGTTTTTCAGTATCCGCTAAATCGTTTAAATGGATTACACAGTTGGTTCGTTCAGTGAAATTTGCCAGTTTTTTTTGACTGTCGTTAAACCCCGCGCTTTTCCTGTTGTAAACGGCGATTTCTTTCACGCCATCTAAAGCAGCTTGGGCAATGATTGATAAGGCTGCACCACCTGTTCCTAAGATGGTCATTTTATTCTGAAAAACGTCAACCTTTTTCTCTTTCAAACTCCACATAAAACCAGTACCATCCGTGCTGTCTCCGTAAAGTTTTCCATCTTTGTTGACAATCGTATTAATTGCGCCAACCAGTTGAGCGGTAGGACTTAGTTCATCCATATAACTTACAGCCGCCACTTTATTGGGCATTGATAAGTTGGCCCCTAACATGTGAAACGTTCGAATCGCTTCAATTGCTTGTGGCAATGTCTCTTGTCCAACGTCAAACGCCAGATACCGAGCATCAACTCCTAAATTTTGAAATGCTGTATTATGAATCAACGGTGAAATACTGTGTTGGCTAGGTTTCGCGAATAACCCAGCTAAACGAGTGGCTCCAGTTATTTCTTTCATCCTGTGTGCTCCTTTACGAAATTTTTTTAGTAAGTTTCTGAAATCCTAATTTTTGGCCAAACAAAAAGGATATTCACAGTAAATTTTAAGAAAAATCTACAGTGAATACCCTACAAAAAAGCAATATAAAAGCCACTATAGATTTTCTTAAATCTACATGGCTGAAAGTCATCTTAAATTTCCCTAGCCATTATAGATACAAACGTTTGTTGTCTGTACCCATAATGTTATGAATACAAACCTATCTAAAATAGCTAAAGTAAAAGTTATTCAGTTGTGTATGGTTTTTCTTCGTTGTTGTCATAAGAATCACTCCAAAACTGATTTAATTAAGAATTGTTAACAGTATACCGCTAGAAAAAACATGTGTCAACACTTATTCGCTTATTTTTTCGACTATTCCATTAAAAACAATGTTATTTTATTCGTCAAAAGACTGAAAAAAGCCACAGGAACCAGCCATTTCACTGATTCCTGTGGGGCAAAAATTATTTTAATTCTTCAGCGTATACATCGTCAACTGTTTGTGTTGGGTCGATAACAATGTATAAGTTTTTAGTTTTTTCGCTGACTTTTGTAGATTGATAGATGTTATCCAAGCCCTCATCTGTTTTATCTTTGTAAGGGAAATAAACTAAATCTGGTGTGCCATTTTTGTAAAGAATTTCCATACGTTCGATATCTTCATATTTTAAAGCACGAGAGAACATCCCTAATTCTAAGCCACCTAAGTTAATATCGTGGGTTTGAACATGATCTCCTTCTTGGAAAATTTCAATTTTGAACCCTTCACATGGATGAATTTCAACAAATTCACTACCATGGATACGGCCAAAACTTGTTGTAATATGTTTGATCCATAAATCACCAATAAAACGACGATCAATCGTCCAAGTTTCACCATTTCTGAAATAAAATTTAAGTCCTGTCATTTCTCTAGCCATAGCACAAATCTCCTTACTTAAAAATAATTTCTTACATTATTAGTTTACCATACTTTTGATAAACGGTCACAAACTTTCGCTGTAGATTCTTAATCTTTTGTTATTCTTTTTAAAAAAGAATCAATCTCAACTACTGCACGTTGGTGAGAACCTTTGGCAATTTGTCGTTCTCCTTCATAAGCAACAAATTCATAGCGTATTTTGTGTGCAGTCTGTTCAATGCTGGTCATCGTAACAACGATTGTCGCCCCTACCGCGGATGGAAATAAGTGGCGCAATTCTAACACCGTTCCGACAGTTGTTTCCCCAACTGATAATTGGTCCTTCACAGCTTCTTTGGCTGTTTGTTCAATCATGGTAGCTAAAGCAGGGGTTCCTAAAACTTCTAAGTCACCAGAACCGAGCATTTTAGCCGTTTGTGATTCTTTCACCAAGAATTCTTTTGTAAACATTTCTGTTGGCATTATGCTTTCTCTCCTTTTGAACGTTGTTTTTTGGCAAACGAAAGCAGAACTTCTTGTTTATTCTCTAAGCTACCTTCAACAACGTGTTGCTCGATTTCAGCAATCAGTTCCCCTAACCATTTGCCTGGTGTTTCTTCTAAGACGGCTAAAAGGTCTTTTCCTGTAATGGCCAATTCATGTCTTTGATGGATGGGTAATGCCTTAACTAACTCTTTTGTTACTTGTACTTGACTCTCTTGTTGGTAATAATATAAAAGTCTTTCAACAAGTACTGCTGATTCTTCGCCTAATTCATAAAGCATCATTGGCTGCCAGTCGTTACTCAAACGGAAACGCAAACCGCGTACTAATTGTGAAACGTTTTGGATTAATTGATTTGAAAGTTTCCAAGCCTTTAAGAAGGAGCGAATTTCTGCTTCTGGTAAATTCAACGATTGGATAAGTAACGTCCACGCTTCTGCTTCTGTTTCAATTTGACGAGCAGGCAAGTCCATTAAACGAAAAAGTCCAGCCCCTTGTTCTCGTAATTTGGGACAATATTGATAGCATTCTGTTTCAATAAACGGAGCTAAGCCACCTTGTCGATTAACCCCTAAAAGCATTTTTACAAATTCAATTGTAATGCGTTCTACTGAAATTTTTTCCAATAAAGGATGAAATTCAGCGATAGCAGCTAAGGTTTTTTCTTCAATTTTAAAATCTAATTGGCTAGCAAAGCGTAAGCCCCGCATCATCCGCAGAGCATCTTCATGAAACCGCTCATGGGGATTACCGACAGCACGAATGGTTTGATTAGTTAAATCTTCGATACCATCAAATAAATCAATGATTTCGCCTGTGCTGTCGAGCGCCAAGGCATTAATCGTAAAATCTCGCCGTTTTAAGTCTTCTTTCAAGGAGCGAACAAAGGTGACTTCATCTGGTCGACGAAAGTCTTGATAAGTTGACTCGGTACGAAAGGTTGTTACTTCATACTGTTGGTCTTCCATCAATACAAGGACTGTGCCATGTTCGATGCCCACATCAACGGTTCGTTTAAAAATTTGCTTAATCTCTTCTGGATAGGCACTTGTCGCAATATCGACATCATGGATTGATTTATTTAATAAAGCATCACGGACGCTGCCCCCGACAAAATACGCTTCAAAGCCCTGTGCATTGATTTCACGAATAACGGGAGCTGCTTCTTTAAATTCGTTTGGAATAGTTGTCAATTTCATAGCATCTGTTCCAATCCGTAAAGTAGTTCTGTTCTCTGTACCACTTGCCGACAAGCTAACGCTACTCCTGTCATGAATGAACGCCGATCATAAGAATCATGCCGAATAGTGAGCCCTTCACCTACACTGCCAAATTGGACTTGTTGGTGTGCCACTAAACCAGGTAAGCGGACACTATGGATTCGCAGACCCTCGAAATCAGCCCCGCGTGCCCCTGGTATTGATTCTACCTCTTGCGGATTCCCTTGTTTTTTTGCTGGCCGAACTTCTTGAATCATTTCTGCAGTTTTTATAGCCGTTACGCTCGGTGCATCCAATTTGTTATCATGATGTAATTCAATGATTTCCACATCCGGAAAATACTGTGCCGCTTTTTGGGCAAATTGCATCATTAAAACTGCCCCAATTGCAAAATTTGGCGCAATTAAGCCGCCGATGGCTTTTTCTCGAGATAGGTTTGTCAATTCGTTGATTTGTTCCTCCGTAAAGCCTGTCGTCCCAACAACTGGCGCCATACCATGTTCCAACGCAAAACGTGTATTTGGATAGGCGGCTTCAGGAACCGTAAAATCAATCCAAACATCTGGTTTGACAGCTAGGACTTCTTCTAAGCGCTGAAAAACGGGAATTGCTGTTTCATCATTGAAAGAAACAGTTTCTTGTGCTTCATGAGGATCATACACACCTACTAATTCAAAGTCTGCGGTTTCTAAGACCATTTGTGTAGCAGTACTGCCCATCCGTCCTTTAAACCCAGCGACAATTATTTTAATCATGTGTTTTCCCATCCTTTCTTTCAAAGCGATAGCGATCCCGCTTGTTAAATTTGGCCATATTTTCTTCAAAAACTTCGGTTAAATCAATCTCTAAAGAATTTGCCATGCTAATCAATACAAAAAAGACATCTCCAAGTTCCTCTGATACTGTCTTTGGTTTTTCGTCTGCTTTTTTCTGTTTTTCACCATAATAATGATTGACTTCACGGGCTAATTCTCCGACCTCTTCCGTCAAACGAGCCATTTGTCCTAATGGTGAAAAATAGCCTGTTTTAAACTGTTGAATATAATCATCAACTTCTGTTTGCATCGATTGCAAACTACGTTGTTCTGATTCTGACATTTTACCCCAACCTTTCTTACTCTACCTCCTACATCTTATCAAAAACTTGGCTATCTGGAAAGGTTCTACTTGTTGTTTTATATAGAGAATGATACAGTTTATACTGTAAAAGGACGTGATTAAATGGAAGAACAAAGATTTTATTTTAAAGATGTGTTATTTATTGTATTAGGAAGCTGTATCTATGCCTTTGGTTTGGTTACTTTCAATATTGCCAATGACCTGGCCGAAGGTGGTGTCACGGGGATTACTTTGATTTTAAGAGCCTTATTTCATTTTAACCCAGCATATACAACATTATTAATCAATATTCCGCTCTTATTAATTGGTGGGAAAATTTTAGGCAAACGTTCCCTCTATTATACGCTAATTGGTACCGTGTCGTTATCGGTATTTTTGTGGTTTTGGCAAAAATTTCCTGTTGAAATTAATTTAGATCATGATTTATTGATTGCTGCTCTCTTAGCTGGTTTGGCCGCAGGATTCGGGAGTGGCCTTGTTTACCGCGTAGGCGGAACCACTGGTGGGACCGACGTCATTGCCCGCATTTTCGAAAAATACTTTGGGATTAGCATGGGCCGCTCGTTGTTACTTTTTGATGTTGCAGTCTTACTCCTCTCGTTGACCTATATTGATGTCAAACGAATGATGTATACTTTAATTGTGTCCTTTGTTTTCAGTCGTGTTGTTGATTCTGTACTCGATGGAGCCTATGCTGCGAAAGGAATTTTAATTGTTTCCAATCATTCCGAAGAAATCGGTCAAAGTTTAATGGCTTCTTTAGAACGTGGGGTAACATATTTAAATGGTGAAGGTGCTTATTCACAAGTGGAAAAACGGGTTCTCTACACGGTAGTCAGTCCTCGAGAAATAATGGAAGTCAAACGGATTGCTAATGAAATAGATGAAAAAGCCTTTGTGTCCATCATTAACGTACATGAAGCAATTGGCGAAGGCTTTACTTATGCAAAACCCAGCAAACAACGGCGCTTTAAATTAAAACAATAAATAAAACCCAGCATTTTCAATAAATGCTGGGTTTTATTTATTGTTGCTTCAAACGATTTAATTCATCGGATAATTCTAAAAACGCTTCTTTGTTGCCTGTTTCTAAAGCATCATCAATTTGAGCTTTAATTAATGCCATTCGCTGCGTTTGTTCTTCTTGCTTAAAGTATTGATCAATCGCTCTGGCAACTTCCTGATCCACTTGTTCATTCCATGGCGCAAACGGATTATCTTCTAAAACAGATAAATACTGGCTCGTTTGCCAAGCCTCTGGAAATACACATTCTAAATAAAGAGCTTTCCGCCAATTCATCCGAATCTCGTGAAAAATTTGTTCCGGATCTGTAAATTCTTGTGCTTGGATAAAAAGCAATAACGGCTCCTTACCTAAACCATCCGCTACCACACGAATCCCCCGATCGGTTTTCTCTACGTTCTCAACAAAATGAACATTATTTAAAATCGCATCGTGCGTTAATAAGTAATTTAAAATCCACAGTACTTCTCTTCTTCCAAAAGGCACGGTATTCACTAACCAAGTTAAAAATTTTTTCTTTTCTGATAAACTAACAAACATCGTCGTTTCCTATCTTTCTTCCATATCTGCTAGCACAGATTGCATGTCGACATCACCAGGTTCATGTTCCAAATAATGGTGCAACAAGTGTTTTGCTTTTTCAAGTTCGCCTTCTTCTCGTAAGAACAATGCGTATTCTTTTAGAAATTCTGGTTCGTGAGACAATTCTTGCGCTGCTTGTTCATAATGAACTTTAGCGACGGCAAAGTTTTCTAATTCGTTGTACGCTTTTGCTAAATTCCATTCAGCATAAGGATGATCCGTTTCCTCTAAATCATTTAAGATAGTAATTACTTCCTCAAAACGCTCTTCCGTGATGTAGAGATTACTTAAGGTCAAACGACTTTCATCTGTTTTCTCACCTAATTCCAAAGCTTTTAACAACCAATTTTCAGCACCAGCAATATCGTGTAAGCGATAGGCATTTTCAGAGGCAAATTGGTATAATTCTACTTGGAAGGGGTTTTCCGCAATTCCTTCTTCAATCACCGCTTTTGCTTCCTCTAATTGCTCTTCTTCTTGGAGCGCTTCCGCTAAATATAGATAAAGTGATTGATAATGTGGGTTTAGTGTTTTTAATTGCTGGAACAACGTAATGGCTTTTTGATTCTCATGTAACTGTAAATAAGTGAAAGCTAACTGGAATAAACGATCGTCTGTTTGTTCTTCTTTGACCGCGGCTTCCAAATAAGGAACTGCTTCTTCAAAATCACCTAACATGCTGTAACTACTTCCTAAGCGTTCATTCAAGGAAATAGCAGAGATTTGCGCTGTCCCGCTTTCTACAATGCTTTGATAACGAGTAATAGCCTCAACAAATTGACCATTTGTAAAATATAGTTCTCCCAAAGCAAATTGAATTAACGGCTCTTCTGGCATAAGATTGGCTGCTTCTTTTAATTTCGCTTCACTGACTTCTGGAATCCCTAAAACTTGGTACAAATCCGCAGTAACTAAGAGACTTTGGACATAACTGTCACTAGTTTCTGGAATTTTTTCTAAATAGATGAATGCGTCATCTATTTCATTATTTTCAATGGCGATTTCTGCTAATGGAATGTTTAAGCCATCTGCATCGGGAAATTGTTCCAACAACTGTTGGAAAATTTGTTTGGCTTCTTCTAGAAAACCTAAAGATAATAACGTTTCCCCTAAATCAGCTAAGGTATTTTCATCATCTTTCTTTAATGCTTCTTCAAACATTAACTGTGCTTCTGCTAAATTTTCAGCTTGTAATGCTTGAACCATTTTTTCACTATATGACATAATTTCCCCTCAAATCTCTTTTAAAATTTCTTGGTATCTTTCAATCGTTGTTAACAGTTGATCGGGCGTTGGCTTTAAAGCTGCTCCTAGTTGACCAATTTTTTCCAACACAATAGGAGGACCTAGTGTTTCTGTGTGAGCTAAGACTTGTTCTGCGTAATCAGCACTTAAAATTTCTTTTGGAAACGCCACCGGAAAACCTAAGCGAATAAACCAAATGATAAAATTTTTAAATTGAAAGTCAAAGTGATTGACTTGCTGGCTCCATAAAACTTGTAACAATAATCCCAATAATCGTTTCATGGGACCTGATAACAAATGGCCATTTTCGGTTGTAGCAAAGGCCGCTTCAAAAACTCGGCCAAATTGATCCACTTTTTCCCCTGCTTGTTCATACAAAGATAACAACTCGTCTAAAATACCATTAAATGACGTTTGATTCAACCGTTTTTTATCTGGATACGTTTGGTATAGCATTTGTAAATAAGCATAATCACAGACAAGACCCGCTCGAATAAAAACGAGCAAATCAATTAAAGGAGCGGCACCTTTTTTATTGGTCAAGGTACTATCAAACAAAATTTCTTCTGAATGATTTTCTATATGCATGGTTGCATGCTGTGCTTGCTGAATTGTGACACTTGGTAAAAGTCCTTGCCGTAACGCTTGAACAGACACAGGCATCAGCCAACATTTGGAGGAACACTTACTTACTTGGTGCAAAAATGCGGTTAATTGTAGTACCCCTTCATTACCCAAACCAATCAATAAAACATCCTGATTTTCTGGCCAATCAGCTAAGAAACGTAACACACTTTCTAATTCTGATAAGTCATTGCAATGAACATCATTGCGACAAATATACCAGTTTAATCCCAACTGTTCCCCAAAGGCATAATTAATCTTCTCCGAAAAAAGATCATAGTAACGCTGATTCGCCAAAACAACGATTGACTCCGTCGTTACTGGTCGTTTTTTTAGGACGGAAGCAAATGTTTCTCCATAAATAATAGCGACCTTGTTTTCCCCTCTAGAATAGTTGTATTTCATTGATTCACCACCTTAAGACTGTTTCCTCTTCCTTCACCCCAAGTCTAGCATAACCACTAAAAAACAGCTACTGGCAACAACTTATTTTTGTCCTTCATTCATAAATCTTTCTCTTTTTATCAAAAAAGCAAGGAGCGAGTATCAAACCGTTCCCGCTTGATTCTCGGAGCGAAGCACGTTTTTCTCACCCAAGGCTCGTTACAATTTAGCCTTTTAGCGTACTGTTTCGACCACCTCTTAAAATAACATTTTTTATGTATGATTCAAAAAAGAACCCTTGGAAACCAAGGGTTCTAATTGTCTGTCTTATTTCACTGCATCTTTCAATGCTTTACCTGGTTTGAATGCAGGTACTTTGCTTGCAGCGATTTGAATTTCTTGTCCAGTTTGTGGGTTACGTCCTTTACGAGCTGCGCGTTCGCGAACTTCAAAGTTACCAAAACCGATTAATTGAACTTTTTCACCTTTAGCAAGAGTTTCTTGAATTGTTGAAAAGACAGCGTCTACTGCTGCAGTAGCATCTTTTTTAGTTAAACCAGTTGAAGATGCAACGTTTTCGATTAATTCTGCTTTATTTGCCATGGATCATTTCACCTCCTCTATAAGAGATACGATGTTTTTACACACCTAAAGTTCCGTCTATTTTTGAGTGGTCCAAAAACAGACAGCAAATATTGATCTGGTTCAATATTCTGTTAACAAGATAGCATAAGAAAGTTGTAATAGCAAGGTTTTTAGTGTATTTTAACCAGTTTTTTCAAAAAATAATCATTTTTTCTCAAAGTTGATAAATTTATTTGAATATCTAAAAAAAGTATGGTAGAATGCACTATTTTCGGCGGCGCGGAATGATTTTAATCGGCGTGCCTTCAAACGTAAATGCTTTTCTGATTTGATTTTCTAAAAACCGGGCATAAGAAAAGTGCATTAGTTCTTCTTCGTTGACAAAAATAACAAATGTAGGTGGTTTGACTGCCACTTGTGTTGCATAAAAAATCTTCAAACGTTTTCCTTTATCGGTTGGTGTTGGATTAATTGCTACAGCATCCATTACAACGTCATTTAACAACGCTGAAGGAATCCGTAAGTTTTGATTCATACTTACTGTTTCAATTAGTTCAGGCAGTTTGTTTAAACGTTGTTTGGTTAATGCAGACACAAAAATAATGGGTGAATAATCTAAATATTGGAATTCATCACGAATTTCCGCTTCAAAATCACGCATTGTATTTGTATCTTTTTTGACTGTATCCCATTTGTTGACCACGATAATAATACCGCGACCTGCTTCATGGGCATAGCCCGCCACACGCTTGTCTTGCTCACGAATACCTTCTTCTGCATTCAAGACCATTAAAACAATGTCTGAGCGTTCAATCGCCCGCATTGCGCGCATGACGCTATATTTTTCAGTTGATTCGTATACTTTTCCACGTTTACGCATACCAGCTGTATCAATCATTAAGAACTTTTGACCTTCTTCAGATTCAAAATACGTATCGATTGCATCTCGCGTTGTTCCTTCAATATCTGAAACAATCACGCGATCCTCACCAAGAATAGCATTAATCAATGATGATTTACCGACATTTGGACGCCCGATTAAACTGAATTTAATTGTATCTTCGTCCTCTTCTTCTGAAGTGTTAGGAAAATGTTTAACTGCTTCGTCTAACACATCGCCAATGCCTAAACCATGACTACCAGAAACTGGGAAAGGATCCCCTAGTCCTAAAGCATAAAATTCATAAATATCATTACGCATTTCAGGATTGTCAACTTTATTAACAGCTAAGATCACTGGTTTATTACTACGATATAAAATTTTTGCTACTAACTCATCTGCATCAGTAATTCCTTCACGGCCACTAGCAACAAAGATAATCACATCTGCTTCATCAATCGCAATTTCTGCTTGGTGTTTGATTTGGTCCATAAATGGTTCGTCACCTAAATCAATCCCACCGGTATCAATAATACTAAATTCACGCCCTAACCATTCTCCAGTTGTATAAATACGGTCGCGTGTTACGCCAGGAGTATCTTCTACAATCGAGATACGCTCACCGGCAATGCGGTTAAAAATAGTCGATTTACCGACATTCGGTCTACCGACAATCGCAATAGTTGGATTTGCCATTTGATTCCCTCCTTGAGAATTTCAATCCTTACTAGTTTACCTAATCAAACCTTAAAGTGCAAGAAAAGTTTTAGTTTCTGCTGATTTTCTAACCAATTCAAGAAAAAATGAGTTTGACATAGCCGATCTGTTTACGGCTATGTCAAACTCATAAATTTCAAGAAAGTAACGTGTTATTCCTCTTCTTTCGCATCAGATAAAGCGTCACCTAAAATATCGCCCATGGTAAAGCCAGTATTTTCTTCAGGCAATTCATATTCCTGTTCTTCTTTTGGTTCTTCTTGAGACTCAGGTTTTGGTTCTAACGCTTTGATACTTAAAGCAATACGATGTTCCTCTGGATTAACTTCTAAAACTTTCACTTGTACTTGATCCCCTTCATGAAGGACTTCATGAGGCGTTGCAATGTGCTTGTGAGAAATTTGAGAAATATGCACTAATCCTTCCACACCAGGGAAAACTTCCACAAAGGCACCGAAGCTTGTTAGGCGTTTTACTGTGCCATCTAAAACAGTCCCAGCGGCTGCTTTTGTTTCGATATCTGTCCATGGTCCAGGCAATGTTTCTTTAATAGATAAAGAAATACGTCCTTCTTCTGGATTAATTGAAAGAATTTTTACTTGAACGTCTTCGCCAACAGTTAACGCATCACTTGGTTTGCCCACATGCTGATGAGCAATTTCAGAAACATGAACTAAACCATCCACGCCACCTAAATCAATGAATGCACCGAAATCTGTTAAACGAGCTACTTTCCCTTCAACAACGTCTCCGTCATGTAAAGAAGAAAGTAATTCTTCTTTTTTCGATTCTTTTTCAGCTTCAACAACTGCTTTATGTGAAAGAATTAAGCGGTTTTCTGAAGGTTCGATTTCAATAATTTTAAATGCTAGTGTTTGACCTTTATATTCAGAAAAATCTGCAACAAAATGATCTTCAACCATTGAGGCAGGAACAAATCCGCGAACACCAACATCAACAACCAAACCACCTTTAACAACATTTGTAACAGGTGCTTCGATTACTTTGCCCGCTTGGAAATCTTGTTCAATTTCTTCCCAAACTTTTTTAGCATCTAAACGGCGTTTTGACAGTAAATAACTGCCGTTTTCTTTATCTTTGCCAATTGATGTGATAACAACTAAATCTAACACATCACCGACTTTCACAAGTTCGTGTACATCTTCAACTGGTAAAGTCGATAATTCCTTTGCAGGAACAACGCCTTCAACGCCCGCTCCTTCAATGCCGACAACAACTTGTTTGTCTTCAATGGCTAAAACTTCGCCTTTAACAATATCGCCAACACTGACTTCTTGAACGCTGTTCATTGCATCTTCCATTGTTTCGTTGTTTGCTACTTGTTTGTCTTCAAAATCTGTCATGCCTCTTATCCTCCTATGCCAACAAAAATTCCAAAACTTAGCTATATATACTTACATAGTACGAGATTTTTGTAAAAAAATAAAGCGATTTCTTCTATTTTTCTTAAAATTCTTTAAAAAAGTTCAAAACCTTTTTGTTTAATCACATTTTGTATGGCGGCGACGACTTCTTCAATCGTCAACCCTGTTGTATCGATTTTCACAGCATCACTTGCTTGGACAAGGGGTGATACTTTTCTGGTTGAATCTAAATAATCCCGACGTTCAATCTCCGCCTTCAAGGTTTCAAAATCCGTCTCAATCCCTTTTTCTTGATTTTCTTTAAAACGACGTTCTGCACGTTCTTCAACGCTAGCCACCAAGAATATCTTTACTTCGGCCTTTGGTAAAACTGCAGTACCAATATCTCGACCATCCATGACAACTCCGCCGGCTTGACCAATTTTCTGTTGTAACGCCACCATTTCTTCTCTAACTTTTGCATGTTTTGAAACAGCTGAAACAGCATTCGTTACATCTGGCTGGCGAATCGCTTCGGTCACTTCATGACCGTCGATAAAAACACGTTGGCCATTCTCTGCTTGCTGAAAAGAAATAGTGTGGTTAACACAAAGCGCTACTAATGGTTCTTCCGCTTGAATGTCGATTTGATTTTGCAAGGCCAGATACGTAATCGCTCGGTACATGGCACCCGTGTCACAATACACATAATTCAATTGTTTTGCTAAAATTTTTGCAACTGTACTTTTGCCTGACGAAGCTGGTCCGTCAATAGCAATACTGATTTTCCACATGAAAAAACTCCTTAACTGATATGCATCCTTTAAAATGCGCTTCTTCTTTTATATTAAAATCAGAAGAAAAGAACTTGGATTTAAACTGATGACGAGTTTCTAACGAAAAAGCAATAAGCCGAAATCCCTCGAAAGACGCAAAACATCTTTCGGAAATTTCTGCTTATTGGCATTCTCATGTAATCATTCGTCGCGGTTTAGCCCTTGAAAGTGCTGTCCAAACCTCTTTTTCTGGATTATTTAATACGTAATGGTTGTCCTGGATAAAACACAGATGTATCAATCCCAGGATTTAACGCTAAAATTTGTTCTAATGTCATTCCGTTACGTTCGGCAACTTGACGTGCCCCTTCGCCACTTTGAACGGTATCATAAACAGGTTGTTGGTTCTGCGCTTGTTGCTGTTGTTGATTTTGAGCTTCTTGTTGTTGTTGCTGCTCTTGTTGTTGCTGTTGCTGTTGTTGTTGTGCTTGTTGGTCCTGTTGTTGCTGTGCAGCAGCATCAGAACTTGAAGGTGTTGTATTTTCAGCTGGTTGGCTGCTTGCTGGTTCTGAGCTTTCCACTGATTTTGACGTACTTTCTTTTTTCTTCTCTTTTGATGATGATTGGACTAATGAAGAAGATGGCTGGCTATTTTTGCTAGCACTTTCGTTCGGTTTCTTGTCTTGCATCATCCATAAGAAAGTCCCAATTGGAATGGCAATAATTAATAATAGCAAAATAACTAAAACAGTTAGATATAATGAATTTCCTCGTTGCTGTTGGCGTTTTGCTAAACGAGAACCACCACCATTTTGATCAGGTTCATAAATTGATTGTTCCCATGGCTCACGAGCTTGGTTTTTCTTTTTGTCCTTTTTACTCACTGCTAATTTCCTCCTAAACTTCTCTCGCTTGTTATTATATCATAGCTTTTGCCAACTGCCGACTAAAAAAATGAATTAATCACGTTCTTTAAATAATTTTAGAAATTTAGAACGCCAACCTTCTTCATTTTGAT
>OJXH01000134.1_pt1 | contig 18127 bp, 17 predicted proteins | sample 1600621 | NCBI WGS metagenome assembly OJXH01 (sample SAMN04436989, study PRJEB24849) | human gut metagenome | biome: human gut; feature: NICU; material: stool | host: Homo sapiens | place: USA: Saint Louis, MO | collected 2013-03-12
AGTAACCTTGGATCCAACTGGTGCCGCCACTTCTCCTGTGGCGACTGCCGCTCTTTCAACAGGAATGGGCACTTGGACATTAGCTTTTGGTAGCGGAGCGACCGCTGCTCAAGGCATTCAATTAACTGTTCCTGCGACAACGAAAAAAGTTGCAGCTAAACAATATAAAACAACGCTTACTTGGATTTTGGATGATACACCACTTTAAAAGAAAACAAACAAGGTATTGCATGAAGTTGTTTCATGCAATACCTTCTTATAAAAAATTGTCAAAAAGGAGTGCACACTATGAATCAGCAGCTTTTTAAATGGCTCCATGCTATTAGCGTCATCATTTTTTTATTTTTTATTGGCTCTTATTCTGTAGAAGCAAGCGAAATGACTTTTTCTGTAAAAGCCATTTTACCCGACAATCAACGAACCAAAGAAACAAGTTATTTTGATTTACGTGTCGCTCCAAACCAAACACAAAAGCTACAAATCGAACTAACGAATCAAACAGCCAACGACATTACCGTGCTAGCTTCAGCCAATGCAGCGATTACTAATGATAATGGCTTGGCAGATTATTCTCATGCTGAAACAAAAAAAGACCCATCTGCACCTTTTACTTTTAATGAGATTGCGCAATTACCAAAAGAAATCCACCTACCTAAACACTCAACCAAGACTGTTGAATGTCAGCTTACTTTACCGGAAAAACCATTTAATGGGTACGTTTTAGGAGGACTCTACTTTGAACAAAAGTCAGATGAACAACCTGCTCACTCAGAAAACGGCGTGGCCATCAATAATCGTTTTTCTTATGTAGTCGGCGTCTTACTTAGTGAAACAGATGAACCTGTTCAGCCAGAATTATCTTTAAATGAAGTAAAAACCGATCAAGCTAACGGTCGTAACCGCGTATTAATGAATCTCCAAAACAAACAAGCGGCTATGATTAAAAAATTACAAGTCGATGCCTCTTTATATTATGAAAAAGAAGCTAAACCTCGCTACGAAAATCACCAAGAGTCGTTAACAATGGCCCCTAATACAAATTTTAATTATCGGATTGACTTAAAGGAACAACCTTTTGTTCCTGGAAATTATACTGTAAAAATCAAAGCAAACGATGGCTATCAAGACTATTCGTGGGAAAAACACTTAGTCATCCAAGAAAAAGAAGCTAAAAAATACAATGCTACCGCCGTCAACCTCCCACCTGAAAAACACACCAATTTCCCTTGGAAACTGGTGAGTAGCATCACGCTGGTTTTTCTATTCATTTTGGGAAGCACGATTTATTATTTCAAGAAAAAAATACGTGAAGCGCAACAATAAAAAAGCACATCGACAATTGTCGATGTGCTATCATAATCACTTAATTATTTTGTATATTCTTCAACTAATGCAACGACTTCTTCCATCGTGTCGCATTCTTTTAATGCGCGGTCAGCAAGTTCAGCCATTTTAGTTGTGTCTAGACGTTTCATCAAGCTACGTGTTTTAAGGATAGATGTAGCACTCATTGAGAACTCATCTAAGCCCATACCCAATAGTAATGGAACAGCTGTTTGATCGCCCGCCATTTCACCACACATACCAGCCCATTTACCTTCAGCGTGTGCTGCATCAATTACATTTTTAATTAAACGTAAGATTGATGGGTTGTATGGTTGGTATAAGTAAGAAACGCGTTCGTTCATACGGTCTGCCGCCATTGTGTATTGGATTAAGTCGTTGGTTCCAACACTAAAGAAGTCTACTTCTTTGGCAAATTTATCAGCTAATACGGCAGCTGCTGGAATTTCAATCATAATACCTACTTGGATATCGTTTGAAACTTCAACACCTTCGTTGACTAATTTTTGTTTTTCGTCTTCAAAGATTGCTTTCGCTGCTCTAAATTCTTTCAAAGTAGCAACCATTGGGAACATGATACGTAAGTTACCATGAACAGACGCACGTAATAATGCACGCATTTGTGTACGGAACATGCCGTCACCTAGTTCTGATAAGCTAATACGTAATGCACGGTAACCTAAGAATGGGTTCATTTCGTGTGGTAATGTTAGGTAAGGAAGCTCTTTGTCCCCACCAATATCCATTGTACGAACCACAACTGGTTTTCCTTCCATTCCTTCAAGAACTGCTTTATACGCTTGGTATTGGTCCTCTTCAGTTGGAAAGTCAGATGAATCCATGTATAAGAATTCTGTACGATATAAACCAACAGCTTCGCCGCCGTTTTTGTGTACGCCTTCTAAATCTTTTGGTGTACCAATGTTTGCAGCTAACTCAACATGTTTGCCGTCAGCTGTCACTGTTTCTGCATTTTTTAGTTTAGCCCATAATGCTTTTTGATCTGCATAAGCTTTTGCTTCTGATTCAAATTCAGATTTTTCAGCATCTGTTGGGTCAATAATAACATCCCCAATGATTCCGTTCACTGCTAAAATATCGCCTGCTTTTACTTTGTCAGTAATTTCTTTTGTACCAACGATTGCAGGGATTTCTAACGAACGAGCCATGATTGCTGAGTGAGAAGTACGTCCGCCGATGTCTGTAACAAAGGCTTTAACATACGTACGGTCTAATTGTGCAGTATCACTAGGTGTTAAGTCATGGGCAACCACGATTACTTCTTCGTTAATCATTGAAGGATTTGGAAGAGTAACACCTAATAAATGTGCTAAGATACGTTTGGCAACGTCACGAATATCTGCTGCACGCTCTTGCATGTAAGCATTGTCGTCCATTGCTTCAAACATACCAATATACATATCCGTAACTTCTTTCAAGGCAGCTTCTGCATTGACTTTGTTGTCTTGGATATTTTGTTTGATTTGACCAACCATTTCTGGGTCAGATAAAACCATTAAATGAGCATCGAAAACTTGCGCTTCTGCTTCACCAAGGCTTTGAGCTGCTTTGTCGCGAATTGCTTGCAACTCTTCAGTAGATTTTGCTAAAGCATCGTCTAAGCGAGTTGCTTCTGCATCAGTATCTTCTACGGAAGTTTTGTTGAAAGACAAGTCAGGTTGAACTAGCAGGTAAGCTTTAGCAACAGCAACGCCATCACTTGCGGCAATCCCTTTTAGCATCTCAGACATTATTCAGCCAATCCTTCTTTTTGTAATGTTTCAACGATTGCTGCCATTCCTTCAGCTTCGTCAGCACCATCAACAGTGATTGTTACGTCAGAACCTTGACCAACGCCTAAAGACATAACGCCCATGATTGATTTTAAGTTAACAGATTTACCTTTGTATTCTAAGTTAATATCTGAGTTAAATTTGCTTGCAGTTTGTACTAATAAAGTAGCTGGACGTGCGTGAATTCCTGTTTCTGCTACAATGTGAAATTCTTTCTTTTCCATATAAATCGGTCTCCTTCGTAAATAAAAAATTTTTATGTTAGGGTTTTCCTTTCTTGATACGCTAAAATCAAACGTCTACTCGAAAAAAGACCCTTTCAGTTTCTAAGATTACCATTTTTTTCTATCTTACACAACACTTTTTGCTTAAATTTCGTGATGTTTTGCACTGACTATTCTTCCTCTTTTTGGTAACGATAAATGATTCGTCCATTTAACCCCGCTTCTCCAACAATTTCCGCGCGGTCAGGCAAAGAAATCCAAGCATCACGAAATTGGAAAAATTCATTTTGCTCCACGATTAATTCAGAGATTTCTCCAGCTTTTAATGAAGCAATTTTTTCTACAAAAGGATTTTCAGCCATTGATTTCACCACTCTTTCTCTTAAATATCAACTCTTATAGTTTACTTGAAAATGGCGCAATTGTCTGTAAAAAAATCGAATCTTTGCCTTTTTTTAAACAAGGTCTTTTACTTGATTCTCTTACAAAAAATGCTATAATAACCTCAAAGGTCAAAAATGGTCAAGTGGTTTTATAGACAGAATTTATTCTTGCTATCTAGTACTTGGCTGGTTTGAGGAAAAATGGTCTGTTTACTAGAAATAATAGAGCAAACAGCTATTTTTCTGGCCTCAGTTATTTTGAAAGGATGTGTTTCATTCAATGATTTGTCAAAATTGTCAACAAAATGAAGCAACAATTCATTTATATGCAAATGTGAATGGTCAAAGAAAACAACTGGACTATTGCCAAAGCTGCTATCAAAAATTAAAAAATCAAGCAAATAATTCCCCTCAAAATATGGGACAAGACCCTTTTGGCTTTGGGAGTTTAGACGATTTATATCGTTCTCTTTCTCGCCAAATGCAACAAGGTAATCCTTATGAACAACAAACACCACCCACTCAATTTGGTGATGGTGGTAATGGAGGTCAACCCCCTCGCGGAGGCGCTGGCGCTGGTCAAGGTTTACTAGGCGAGTATGGGATTAACATCACCGAAGCGGCACGCCAAGGAGATATCGATCCTGTGGTAGGACGTGACCAAGAAATTAAACGTGTCATTGAAATCTTAAATCGCCGTACAAAAAACAACCCCGTTTTAATCGGTGAACCAGGTGTTGGTAAAACAGCCGTTGTCGAAGGTTTAGCCCAAAAAATTGTCGATGGCGATGTGCCCCAAAAATTATTGGACAAAGAAGTCATTCGTTTAGATGTGGTTTCACTTGTTCAAGGAACTGGTATTCGCGGACAATTTGAAGAACGGATGCAAAAATTGATTGAAGAAATCACTGAAGCTGAAAATGTCATTTTATTTATTGATGAAGTCCATGAAATTGTGGGTGCTGGTGCTGCTGGTGATGGCAATATGGATGCTGGCAATATTTTAAAACCAGCCTTAGCACGTGGTGAATTACAATTAGTCGGTGCCACAACTTTAAATGAGTACCGTATTATTGAAAAAGATGCTGCCTTAGAACGTCGGATGCAACCAGTCCAAGTAGATGAGCCAACCGTTGCCGAAACCATAACGATTTTACATGGTTTGCAAAAACGTTATGAAGATTACCATCATGTTAAATATACAGATGAAGCGATTAACGCAGCAGCAAACTTATCCAATCGTTACATTCAAGATCGCTTTTTACCAGATAAAGCGATTGACTTGTTAGATGAATCTGGTTCAAAAATGAATCTAACTATCCAACTCGTCGATCCAAAAACAATTGATAAAAAATTAGCAGAAGCGGAACAACAAAAACAACAAGCTTCCGCAGAAGAAGATTTTGAAAAAGCGGCTTATTATCGTGATCAAATCAATAAATTACAAGCAATGAAAGAAAAACAAATCAGCGATGAAGAAACACCCGTCATCACTGAAAAAGATATTGAAGCCATTGTGGAACAAAAAACTGGCATTCCTGTCGGTGACTTAAAAGAAAAAGAACAAACCCAATTGAAAAATTTAGCTGTTGACTTAAAAGCTCATGTTGTCGGACAAGATGATGCCGTCGATAAAGTAGCTAAAGCGATTCGTCGCAATCGTGTAGGCCTAGGCAAACAAAACCGCCCAATTGGTTCCTTCTTATTTGTAGGGCCAACAGGCGTTGGTAAAACAGAATTAGCAAAACAATTAGCCTTTGAGCTATTCGGTTCAGAAGATTCGATGGTTCGTTTTGATATGAGTGAGTACATGGAAAAACACAGTGTTTCTAAACTGATTGGTTCTCCTCCAGGCTATGTTGGGTATGACGAAGCTGGACAACTCACAGAAAAAGTCCGTCGTAATCCTTATAGTTTAATTTTATTGGATGAAATTGAAAAAGCGCATCCTGATGTTTTACACATGTTTTTACAAATTCTCGACGATGGTCGTTTAACAGATGCACAAGGTCGTACGGTCAGCTTTAAAGCCACCATCATTATCATGACAAGTAATGCTGGAACAGGAGCTGTGGAAGCCAACGTTGGCTTCGGTGCTGCCCGTGAAGGTGTGACTAAATCCGTTTTAGGTCAATTGAACAACTTCTTCACCCCCGAATTCCTTAACCGTTTCGATGGTATTATCGAATTCAAAGCATTAAGCAAAGAAAACCTGATGAACATTGTCAGCTTGATGTTAGAAGAAGTAAATGGCTTATTAGCTAAACAAAAATTACACATTGAGGTTCCAACAGAAGTCAAAGAGAAACTCGTTGATTTAGGTTATGATCCTGCAATGGGCGCTCGTCCTTTACGTCGAACAATTCAAGAACAAATTGAAGACGGCATTGCTGAATACTATCTAGATCATCCTGAAAATCATCAATTAGTCGCAGCGTTAGATAACGAAGGTAAAATTATCGTAACTGGCGCACAAGAAGTGACTAAAACAGAAACTTCAACATCTGACCAAGCAGAATAATCAAAAATCCACACGCATTAATAACAATGCGTGCGGATTTTTTTATGCTTTTCACTTTTTATTTTCATCAAAAAAAACTATAATAGAAGAAAGATATTCGTATACTTGTTCCTCATAGAAAAAATTCAATCTGGAACTCCTGTACATAATTGGAAACGCTCTTTTGCAGCACACAACTATAATGAGGTGATAAAATGAAATTAGTGAATGTGACCAATAGCTACAAACAATTAGTAAATAAACAATTGGAAAACACGGATGCTTACTTTGTAAAAGTCTACTCAGCAGGAAACACGACCGCTGTCTATTCAGAAGCAGCTCACCATGTGGAAGTTCTGATTATGAATAAAAATCGTCGCATTCGTCCGACAGAAGTAAAAGAAATTTTAGCAAAACTGTTAAAACGATTACCTAAAGAGGCTTATGACCCAGATGAAATTTCTATCATTGAGTTAAACCATGTGACCGAAGTGTCTGTTCCATTAAAAGTTTCCCTCATGGAAAACTAGAAAAACTGCCGAAGTTTCCCCACTTCGGCAGTTTTTTAATTTATTGTGACGTTATTTTTTTTACAAGCCTTTGATAATTTTCCGACCAGGCTTCCTCATTTGTCGGACTGACTAATTTGTTTTCCTCGATTGCTTTTTTTCTTAAGTCATCCACTTCTTTTTTGAAATTTTCCCCCGATTTTTGAGCTTACTCTTTAGAAAAATATTTTGATTGGCGAGAATCAGCCTTCAGTTTCGCATCTTTAATCTCTTCTTCTGTATCTGCAAAATATTCATCATAACGAAGATCGGTTATTTTCCCTGAATCTTTTAACGTAATAACCGTTAAACGTCCAGAAAGCCCCTCTCCAAAATCTTCTGTTAGACTTGTATAATGTTCTTTTGAAGGTTCTTTGATTTCCTTGGCTAAAGCCCTAGCAGCAGGAAGATAACCATTATTAGCGCTATTGGATTGACCTTTGGCTGTCTGGAATCTAGAAAAGTCATCGTATTAACAACGGTCACTAACGATTGATCAGTTCGGGCGTTGTTCGCTTGAAAATTTGCATAGCCGGATAAACGTTTTGTCACTCCTGCCCATTCTTCAGAATAATAGTTTTTAGGTCCACGTTCATCAAATTCTACTAACTGAATTTGTTGATCCTTAACAACGACATCAATTAAAGCCGTATAGCCGCCATCAAACACGACTTCATGATGATAATAATCCCCTTGAACTTCCCCGATTTCTGGACGACCTGACCAATACATCTTCTGAGCTTTTTCTTCTGGACTAATTCCTGATTGTCCATTATTAGCTTCTACTGTAGCGCCAGAAACAGCATCAACTTCAAAGGTATGTCCATTACGCTCATAACTCACTTTGGCAGCACTCTCCTTCGGTTGATCATTCGTGTTTGTCTGCTCCTCCTGCTTTACAGAAGTGGCATTAGTGGCTGCCGAGGCACCACTCGTTACTTGGACTGCTTCTGCTTCAGTACTTTCTTTCATTTTTTCAGTTCGTTGATCTGGTTGGCACCCCATTAAAATAATCATTGAACAAAATAACCCGACAACTATCTTTTTAGTTTTCATTTTTCCTCCTTTTAAAACTCATTGAATTACCATTTAATTTTAATATAAGTAGAATGAAAAGTATAGCTAAGAAATCGTTTTTTCTTCATACGGCGATAAACTTAACTGTCCAGATAAATACTCACCTAAATAGATTTCCTGTAATCTTTGGAATCCTTGTTCTTGGATTTGCGTTAATAGCCAGTGCTCATCTTTTTTGATTAACTCTAGGACATCCATGTTGGCTTGACCGTCCACAATAATCGGATAACGAATACTTTCATCGCCATATTCGACGATTGTTAATTGACCATTTTGTTCTAAAACCGCCCGTTTAACAAGCTGGACTTCATAAATGCCATTTGCTCGTAATTTAAACATTAGATCATTTGCAGAAATACCATTTTTCAAACATTCCTTCACCACAACCTGTCCATCCTTGATTAAAGTAATGGGTTTACCATCCACAATTTGCTTCACATAGCGATTGTGTTCTTTTGCAAATTTTAAAATTAAGACTAATAATGTCCACAAAATTAACACTAATACAAATTGGAGCACCGTAATTGAATCATTATAAATAACACCACCAATAATGCCCCCCAATACATAGTTTTGCACTTGGTCCATAGCCGATGTGGGCGCCAAATTGCCTTTTCCCATCAAATTAATTTGGACAATTAAACAAATAATACCTAAAGCAAATTTAATAATAATTGGACTATAAAACTGCATTAATTTTCCCTCACTTTACTTTATGATTTCAATCGTTGGTGTTAATAAATACGTTTCTTGTAATGTATAAGACTGCTGATCCGTACTTAAACTCATTTTATAAAAGACTTCGTCAATTTTAACTATGGTTCCGTCAGCCAATTGTGTACCATTGACATAAACTTTTTCTGGAGAAACCTTTTTTTCCTGTGCCACTTGTTCGACAAAATGTACCATTTGTGAAGATTGTGAATGCTGATTTTTGTTCAGTTGATAATTGGAATATTGAACCCCTAAAACAAATAATAATGATAAAAAAATAATAATACTTAATTCACGATATTTCGTTTGAATTTGATGTCGCACATAAAAACTAAACACAATGACTAGCCCGATTAACAAAGCAAAAATAAAAAAATACTTTAAGTAATCATTTAAATTAGATTGGCTTTTTAAATACTCGATGCCATAAAAATTCATGTTCTTGTCCACTCCTTGATAGGTTCGTTATAGTAAGTATTCTATCTCAAAAAAAACAATCACGCCTACTTTAATACCTTATAACAAGAAAAAGCCCAGCGCAATCATCTTGAGAATGACTGCGCCGAGCTTCAATCTTCTAAAGATTCAGCTACTGATTGATTACAAATTAATTTTACATCAAACTTTTCAGTTCAACATCTGGATATTTATCCGCAAACCAGCGTTCCGCAAATTGGTTTTCAAATAAGAACAATGGTTGATCGAAACGGTCCCGTGCCAAAATGTTTCGACTAGAGCTCATGCGTTCATCTAAATCTTCTGGATTAATCCAGCGGGCAATTTTAGAACCCATTGGCGTCATTACCACTTCAGCATTGTATTCATTAGACATTCGGTATTGGAAAACTTCAAACTGCAATTGACCTACGGCGCCAATGATATATTCTTCCGTTAAATATGTTTTGTATAATTGAATGGCTCCTTCTTGAACCAGTTGGTAAATTCCTTTATGGAAAGATTTTTGTTTCATTACGTTTTTGGCAGTCACTTTCATGAATAATTCAGGGGTAAATGACGGCAACTCTTCGTATTGAACATTCATTTTCCCTTCATACAAAGTATCGCCAATTTGGTAATTTCCTGTGTCATACACACCGATAATATCGCCTGCAACAGCTTCTGTGACGTTTTCGCGGGCATCCGCCATAAATTGTGTCACGTTACTTAATTTGACTTTTTTGCCTGTTCTACCTAAAGTCACGTCCATGCCTCTTTCAAAAACACCTGAACAAATTCGAACAAAGGCAATTCGATCACGATGGGCTGGGTTCATATTCGCTTGAATTTTAAAGACAAAGCCTGAAAATTCTTTTTCGTAAGGACTTACTTCGCCACCCTCTTCTGTGTTATGCGCATGTGGCGCAGGCGCAAATTGTAAGAAGGTTTCTAAAAAGGTTTGAACCCCAAAGTTTGTCAAAGCAGAACCGAAGAAGACTGGCGTTTGATCACCACGAGCGATTTTTTCCTCGCTAAATTCATCGCCTGCTTCTACCAATAACTCAACATCTTCCAACACTTGTTGATAAACGCTGTTATTGTGCAATGGTAAATCGCTTGGGATATCGCCATCTTTTAAAGGAATAAAACGCTCCCCACCATTATTTTCTGGACGATATAATTCCACACGTTCATTATAAATATCGTATAGACCTTCTAGGCCTTTTCCCATACCAATTGGCCAGTTCATTGGGTAAGATTCAATATCCAATAGTTCTTCCAATTCTTCTAAAAGTTCCAATGGTTCCCGTCCGTCACGGTCCAATTTGTTAATAAAAGTAAAAATTGGAATACCACGTTTTTTAACAACTTGAAAAAGTTTTTTCGTTTGTGCTTCAATCCCTTTGGCACTTTCAATAACAATCACAGCACTATCCACTGCCATTAAGGTCCGATACGTATCCTCTGAGAAATCCTCATGCCCTGGGGTGTCCAAGATATTAATCCGTTTGTCTTGATAGTCAAATTGCATCACAGAACTCGTTACCGAAATTCCCCGTTGTTTTTCAATTTCCATCCAGTCAGATTTGGCAAAGTTCCCTGTTTTTTTCCCTTTGACTGTTCCAGCTTGGCGGATGGCGCCCCCAAATAATAATAATTGTTCAGTAATCGTTGTTTTCCCAGCATCCGGATGGGAAATAATCGCAAACGTACGGCGACTATCGACTGCTTCTTTTTGATTGATCGTCATAAAAATCTCCTTATCACTTGTGATGTTTATTTATTTATTTTCTTCAGCATAATTTTTGATTAACCTTTGCTAGTATATCATGTCAAGCCTTGAGAATAAAGAGCTGCTGTTGGCTGTTTTTTAAAAGGAAAACCTGCGACATTAGTCAAAACGACTGATGTCACAGGTTATTTTTAACGTCTTGGTTCGTCATCTTCCATTTCTTTACGGAAAAAACGACGATTTTCTTCTGGTTCTTCATCGACAGTTTCTTCATCGTAGAAATGAACGCGTAAGACTAGCAAACGTGTGCCTTCCATTTCTTCAGCAGTTAACTTAATATTGCCCACTTCAAAAGAAGGTTTTTCCCCTTCATCAGGAATGGTTCCTAATGCTGTAATTAAGTAACCTGCCATTGTATCAACATCGCTCATGTGTAAATCTGTTTCAAATACTTCATTAAATTCGTCAATTAACATGCGTCCTTGAACCAAATATTCATTGTCAGCCACTTGTGTATATAAATTTTCTACTTCATCTGTTTCATCGTCAATTTCACCAACGATTTCTTCTAGTAAATCTTCTAGTGTTGCTAAACCGACAACACCGCCATATTCATCTAGTAAAATCGCCATTTGGTTTTGTGTTCGTTTTAACTCATAAAGTAAATCATCAATAAAAATGGTTTCTGGGACAAATAATGGTTCTTGGATAATCGCGCCTAATTCAATGTTTTCAAAGCCTAAATTACGTGCAGCTTTTAGTAACGTTTTGGTATGTAAAATACCAACAATTTTATCTTTGTCTTCACTATAAACAGGAATCCGAGAATAATTTTCTCCTAAAATTAAATTGATGTTTTCTTGGACATCATCTTGGATGTCAACCATGAATGCGTCTGTCCGAGGAACCATTACTTCTCGTGCCACTTTTGTATCTAATGAAAAGACACCTTGTAGCATTTCTAGTTCTTCGTTTTCCAAAACACCTTCTGTTTCAAGCATGTAGCGCATTTCATCTCGTGTCATCTTCGAATCGGCATCATCGAAAGTCATTGGTGTGATTTTGGATAATAAATCGGTCGAAGCCGATAGCAACCAAACGAAGGGACGCGCGATAACTCCTAAAAAGCGGACTGCACCAGAAGTCAATTGAGCGACTTCTTCTGATTTATTCATAGCAATTCGTTTAGGGTATAATTCACCAAATACAATAGAAACGTACGTTAACAATGCTAAGATAATGATACTGGCAAGACTCTTAGCTGCGGCGCCGCCACCTAATACAGGGGCCAAACGACTAGATAAAGTCTCTGCTAATGAAGCACCAGATAGGATATTAACCAAAGTAATCCCTACTTGGATTGTGGATAAAAAGTTATTGGGGTCTTGCAATACCTTAAGCAATTTTTGAGCTTTTGCGTCGCCGTCTTCCGCTTTTTGTTCCACACGATTCTTGTTAACAGATACGACTGCAATTTCCGCCGCTGCCAAAAAGGCATTGATAAACGTCAACACGACTAATAATAGAAGTTGCGCAATTAGCGACTGACTCTCAGGGTCAGCATTATTCATAATGTTCTCTCTCTCCTTAATTGTTGATAATTCCGAGGCTGTACTTTCGTACTCTTTTAACGTTCTTCCTCTTTTTATGGTTAGGCTTAGAAACAGACACAATCAGTATTATGACAGGTTATTTTCTATCCTAATCCATAAAATCATAGCACGAAAGATTAGCGGATTCAATCATTAACCGTTATTTTCTTTCGTATTTGTTTCATTCCCTAAAAGAACGGCATTGGTAACTTTTTCACTACGACCCGCTTTGACCATATCAATAACATAGTAGATAATGGTCCGGCAGATTGCGTAAAATGGGACACCGAGGAAAATACCTAGCAAACCTGCTAAATTTCCTGCTACCAATAAAATTAAAATAATCGTTAATGGATGGATTTTTAGAGATTTTCCGATAACGTTTGGATAAATAATATTTCCGTCCAATTGTTGAACCACTAGCACCACTAAACAACATAAGGCTGCTTTGACGGGTTCATTAAAGATGGTCACTAAGACAGCGGGCGCTAATCCTAGATAAGGGCCTAAATAGGGAATCAAATTCGTAAAGCCGGCAATGACACCAAATAAAAAGGCATAACGAACGCCAAGCAATGAATACCCAATAATCGTAAATGTACCGACAAATAAACATTCAATCGCTTGTCCACTAATATAACTGGATAAGGTTTGGTTCAATTGTCCTAAAAGATCCACAATATCATCTTTTCTTTTCTCAGGTAAAAAGCGTTGAATCGCTGGTACTAGCTTATCTCCATCTTTTAACATATAAAATAAAATAAATGGCGCAGTGACCAAAACAATGGTGGTTGACGCCACCGTTGATACGATTGAACCTAAGCTACTTGATAAACTACTTAAAAATTGTTGGATAATATTTGCATAAGAAATATCCATTTTTTCAATATAGCTTGTTAAATCAATTTGTTTAAAAATAGGTAACTCCGCAATCTCATAAATCCAGGTCTCCACTTGTTTAAAGAAATCCGGCATACTTGATGCTAAACTAGCTAGCTGATCTGCCAACTTAGGGATAATTGTTAATAAGATCAGAACTAATGCGATGATTAGTAATAAAAATACCAGTAAGACGGCATAAATTCGTTTCATTTTCGTCTTCATTAGTAGATTGACCACAGGATTTAGTAAATAATACAAAAAGCCTGCTACTAAGACTGGGGCAAACAACGTTGAAAAGAATGTCCCAATCGGTGCAAATAAGAAATTAATTTTCGAAGCAATAAATAATAGCATGGCCACGACAAGTAATTCAACTGACCAGAAAAATAATTTCGATTCTTTAAATCGATTAATCACAGCGGCTCCTCCTTTATTTTTATTCAATTGTTGCTGTTTTATTTTATCACACCTTCCCCCCTCAGTCATTGAGAATACTTCATTGCTAGAACTTTTTCGTGGTATAATAAAATAGAAACAGATTCTGAACTTGGGGGTTTTTCTATGCATGTAGCTCAAACAAAAGATACCATGAGTGATCTTTATTTAGATGCTGTCCGGCTTCGTCAACGCGTATTCGTAGCGGAACAAGGGGTACCAGAAGAGATGGAAATCGATGAATATGAAGCACGTTGTATTCACTTTGTTTTGTACACGGATCATGTAGCTGTCGCAACTTGTCGCTTGCTTCCACTAGAAAATGGCGTTATGAAATTACAACGAATGGCCGTTGAAAAAGCTTACCGTGGCGCCGACTATGGACGAATGATTATGGAAGCGGCGGAAAATTTTGCCAAAGAACAAGGCTACCACAAGATTACTCTAGGAGCACAAGTCACCGCTGTAGGCTTCTATGAACGTTTAGGTTATCAAAAAACAGGAGCACCTTTTATGGATGCTGGCATTGAACACTACGAAATGAATAAAGAACTATAACACCAATTAAATCGGAAAATTTAGAGCTTGGAGCATTAGCCATTTTGGCTAATGCTCCAAGCTCCTTTTGTGGGCTGTTTACATCGGCTATTTTTTTGATAGCTGTTGATAACGTTGATACCAGATATCTACATATTCGGGCGAGAAGGGGCCTTTTTCGTTATTAATCCAATCCACTAAAGTCTTGACATTTTCTTTTAAAATGAAGTCAATATCTTCTGGATAATCCATTAGTTTGCTATGAAATTCATATTCATCAACGTCTAGTAAACGTTTTTCACCATCTGGAAAAACCTTGATATCTAAATCATAATCAATATACTTCAACGCTTCGTCATCTAAAACATATGGCGAAGCCAGATTGCAGTAATACGAAACCCCCTTTTCTCTAATCATTGCTATTATATTGAACCAATATTTCTTGTGAAAATAAACAATGGCTGGTTCACGAGTCACCCACCGACGTCCGTCGGATTCCGTTACTAACGTGTGATCGTTCACACCAATTAAAGAATACTCGCTCGTTTTTAGTACCATCGTATCACGCCACGTTCGATGTAAATGTCCGTCATGTTTATAACTCTGAATGGTTACAAACTCGCCTTCTTTAGGAATTCCCATAATACCCCAACTTTCCCCAAATAAAGTAAAGCAATGTTACTTTTTGGGTGTTCATACATCGATATCGAAATAATTATATCATATCTTTTGAGTTTGCGTACATTGAGTTCACTTAAAGAAGACGATTTCTGAAAAAATTTAATTCAGATGACCAAATAGTTTAAATTCAGTATATATTTTCAGCTTAATTACTGGATTTTTTCAAAGACTGATACTGCGCTCTCTCTTAAAACCTGATTCAATTCTTCAACATTTGTTTTACCAGTTGTTTCAAGCCACGCAACGGCTGCTTCAGAACCTTGTTGAACAAATGGAAGCACGCCGTCTGCCCAAGTTGCGCGACCACATAAGACTCCATTAAACGAGGAACCTGCTTTTTTTGCAAATTTCAATGTTTCCTGAAACATCGTAGCACTAACCCCTGCACTCAAGAAAATAAATGGAAGTTGTGTTGCTTCACTTTGCATGTTGAAAAAGGCCTGCGCTTCATCTTGGCTATAAAGACTTTCAGTGCCAAAACCTTCTACAAAATTCATGTTCACAGGGACTTCTACTTTTAAAACATCAACATTATAGCGATCCTTTGAAAATTCTTTCATCGCTTCAATTACTTTGTGCGGTTTTACTTTAGCGTATTCTTTTGAAGCACTATCCGAATTGTTTGCATCATAAGAGACAATTTCTAAAAAGAATGGAATTTCTTCGGCTAAACATTCTGAACCAATCCGTTCTATATAAGCTTTCTTTCGTTCATTGATTGCTTCACTTTCGTCAACATCGTAGTAAAGTAAAAATTTACACGCGTCTGCGCCCGCTTCTTTTAAACGCTTAACCGACCAAACATCAAGACTATCGGGTAACCGTCCTGGTGTCGAAGCATCGTAGCCCGTTTTTTCATACGCAAGTAACAAACCTGAAGTCTGTGCTCGATTTTCAGCAGCAGCTAGGCCATATTCTGGATCCAGCAAAATTGCTGAAGTCTCTGGTGTTAAGCAACGAGATACTAATACTTTAAAGTCACTGATTTCTTGAGCAGTCACCTCTTTGTATTTTCCCATCATGCGTTTTAAGGCCCCACGTTGATCAATGGCTAGTGCTCCAATAATCCCTTGATCATCTACCAGATTTTCTAAATGTTTACGTTTTTGTTCACTAATTTTTTTCATTCTGTTCCCTCTCCTAATTGATTATTTAGTAACGTAGCAATTTCAGCTGGCGAACTTGCTTGTTTCAGTCCAGAAGTAACTTCTTCTCTTAATAGGAGGCGCGCAACGGAAGAGAGTAATTTCAAATGTGTCGTGCCAGCTTCGGCATCTGGAATAAACAGCGCAATCACAAACTCCGTTAATTGGTTGTCAAGGCTCTGCCACTCAACACCTTGGTCCAAGGTAACGATGATAATGGCCGCTTGTTGAATCGTTGCTGCTTTTGCATGAGGTATCGCAAATCCATTCATCATCCCCGTTGTTCCTTCTTGTTCTCGCTCGTTCAGTTTATCGAAAACTTCCTGTGCGTCCTGAGCAACTTCCAATTCTGTTGATTTTTTTGCTAAAAAGTGAAAAACATCCTCTTGCGTTTGTAACTGTTGATTTAAAAAAATATGATTTTCTTTAATAAAAGCCATTCCATCCACTCCTAATTCCTGTTATTTCATTTTTTTGATAACGATTGCTCTTGTTTGGCGATTCTACTTTTTTGTACAAAACCTAGCAATAAGCCACCTACCAATGAACCAGCTAAAATTGCCAAAACCCATTGAACAGCGTGAGTAACAACCGGTAAAACAAGAAATCCTCCATGAGGTGCTGGCACTTGTACCCCAAACATATACGTTAGGACTGCCGCAATTGAAGATCCGAGCATCATAATTTGTAAAACCTTCAAGGGGTCTTTTGCCGCAAACGGAATAGCGCCTTCTGTAATATGTGTGGAGCCTAAAATAAAGTTCACTAGCCCCGCATTGCGTTCATTTGTGTCAAAGTATTTTCCAAAGAATAATGTAGCAAAGCCTGTAATTAAAGGTGGCGCTATGCAGGCAGCAGAAACTCCTGCCATAAAAGAAGTATTTCCTTGAGCTAAGAGTGCCGTCCCAGTAACATAGGCCGCTTTATTAACTGGACCTCCCATATCAAAGGCACACATACAACCCACAATTATTCCTAAAACCAACGGACTGGAGTTTTGGAAACTAGCTAAAAAGCTCATCATTCCTTCGTTAACAGCTTTCATCGGATCTGCTAGTAAAGACATAGTGATACCAATAACTGCAACACCAATGACTGGATAAAGGAAAATTGCTTTTAAACCATCTAATGATTTAGGCAAACCTTTAAATACTCTTTGTAATAAAAGAATGAAATACCCAGCAAGGAAACCAGATAATATCCCTCCTAAAAAGCCAGTACCACCAGTGTTAGCAATCAAACCACCGACAAAGCCCACAACCAAACCAGGTCGTTTGGCAATCCCCTCTGCGATATACGCAGATAAGATTGGCACCATCATGCCCATTGAGGCATCACCAATACTTTTTAACATAGCAGCGGTAGCATTATACTGACTACTTTCTGGATCAAATGAATAAATACCCCAAATAGCAAAAGAAAGAGCAATTAAAACGCCGCCTGCTACTACAAACGGCAACATGTGAGAGACGCCATTCATTAAGTTTTTATAAATACTATGTCCAACATTTCCTGAAGAAATTTGTGTTTCCTGTTCAAGTTCATCCACTGCTTGGTTTTCGGCCGCAATCGATCCTTTTCCTGCGAGCGCTTCTTCAATTAAGCGATCTGCTTCTTTAATCCCCACACTGACAGGGACATCAATAATTCGTTTCCCAGCAAAACGTTCTGCTTGAACGTCTTTGTCGGCGGCAATAATGACTGCCTCCGCTCCTTGGATTTCTGCAGGTGTTAACTCGTTTTCTATACCAATCTGACCATGTGTTTCAACCTTAATCGTAATACCTTTACGTTTCGCAGCTTGTTCCAATGCCTCCTGTGCCATATACGTGTGCGCTATTCCCGTCGGACAACCTGTAGCAGCTATTAATTGATACGTAGCCATCTGTTTATTCCTCCTCTTGAATCTTTATTTGTTGCTCTAACTCCTGAACATCTGAAAAATCTGTCAATCCTTTGCGAAATGCTGTTGAACTACCTGCTGCAATACTTCTTTTTAAATTTTTTTCCAATGAAAGTCCTTGATGCCAGCCAGCTAAAAAGGTACCTAACATTGCATCCCCTGAACAAGCTGTATTTACAACCATTCCAGTTGGTGAATT
>OJXH01000136.1_pt1 | contig 17976 bp, 17 predicted proteins | sample 1600621 | NCBI WGS metagenome assembly OJXH01 (sample SAMN04436989, study PRJEB24849) | human gut metagenome | biome: human gut; feature: NICU; material: stool | host: Homo sapiens | place: USA: Saint Louis, MO | collected 2013-03-12
ATTTATAAAAAATGCGCCTACTCATAACATTTCTTTGGCTATTTAACTTTAATAAGCTAGGGCCAAGTTTGTCATAAAATAAGCGCACATTATTATCATACTATTTTGCTTTTACATTTTTTTTATTATATCTAATAAAATAATAAATCGTTACAATCGTTAAGAAGATGACACCAATAAGCACTGATATTCTAGTTTCAACATTAAATACCATACCGACCAATACTAATATTAAGAATAATATTGTTAAGTAGTTACTTACTGCGCCACCAGGCATTTTGAATGGGTGACCTTCCACTTCTTCTGGGTGTAATTTTCTAAAACGTAAGTGACTGAATAAAATCATAAACCAAGGAATCATACCTGGTAAAATAGACGCACTATATACGTATACGAAAATACTCTTCGCTCCATCGATATATAAAGGTAAAATTACATTTAATAAAGCACCAATTAAAATACCAAGAGATACTGCAACAACAGTGTACAATGGCACACCATTTCTCATGATTTTAGTAAATATTTTCGGCATTTCACCTTTATGAGCAAGTGTATAAATCATACGACTCGCACTGAAAATACCTGAGTTACATCCTGACATTGCTGCAGTTAATACAACAAAGTTAATTAATCCAGCTGCAAATGTAATACCGATTTTAGCAAATGTTGCAACAAACGGACTTCCAATGTCTCCTAATTGATTCCAAGGATACACAGAAACAATAACAAAAATAGCACCTAAATAGAAAATTAAAATTCTCCAGATTACACCATTCACTGCTTTAACGATATTTTTCTGAGGATCTTTAGTTTCACCTGCAGTAATACCTATCAGTTCCACACCTTGGTATGAACCAATTACAATTGATAATGCAAAGAAGAAGCCAACAATACCATTTGGCATAAATCCGCCATTTGTCCATAAATTAGAAATACCTACCGCATGGCCACCATTTCCAAAACCAAAGAAAATAAGACCAAAACCAGCAATAATCATTAAAATAATTGTTACAACTTTAATTAAAGCAAACCAAAATTCAAATTCTCCAAACGCTTTTACCGAGAATAAATTCGCTGCCATTAATAATAAAATAGCAATAACACCAGGAATCCAAGTTGGCAATTCCGGGAACCAAAACTTCATATATTCTCCTACTGCGATGACCTCACTCATACCAACAACAATCCATTGGAATATATTACTCCATGCTGTCATATAACCTGCTGCAGGATGTATATAATCACTTGCAAATGTTGCAAATGATCCTGTTGTAGGGTTTAAATAAATCATTTCCCCCATTGCTCTCATGATTAAAAATAAAAAGATACCCGCAATTAAATATGCAAGGATAACTGATGGGCCTGTCCATTTAATTGTACTTGTGGCACCCATGAAAAGCCCCACGCCAATCGTACCACCAAGTGCAATCATTTGAATTTGACGGGCACTCAATCCCCTTTGTAGTTCATTGTTCTCCATAACTTCTTACCCCATCTCTGATTGATACTAAATAAATCCATAAAAAAACTTATTGCCGTAATTATACTATAAATTATCGATTTTGGTACATTAATATTTGCATACCATGCAATCGTTTACAGAACTACTATAGCAGGCTTTTGCAACTTTGCAAACAATTATTTTGTGATTTTTCTAAAAAATTAAAAAAGTTGTCCATGAACCGTTGCGTCACATACAACTTCAGCTATTCTCGGTAATTATGATATAATTTTAATAATATTAAAAAGGAGTATATCAATGTTAAAACAAATACTGCCACGTGCTACAAAAATATCGGTAATCTTTGCTGTAGCATTTTTCATCATAAATTATATCGGTATGGAAAAACCTGACATCCTATATTTAGTTGGAAGAACTATTATTGCAACACTTGCTTTCATACTCATTTGTCTTACAGTATTTTCTATTATTAATTCTCCAGAGCGCAAGATTAAACTCGGTACGACTTTACCGATTGCATTAATTATTGGTATCATTTTCGGCGCCATATTTTTAACGGTACAAATCGGTGTCATCACTGGGTTAATCATCGGTGTGATTGCTACGTTTATTTGGGAATTGATTGAAAAAAATAAAGGAGGTCGTTCATCATGACAACAGCATTAATTGGTGTAATTGTATTAATCTTACTAATTATTAGCTTTGTGCCAAACTACCGTGCTATGAAATCAGCAAAAGAACAAGGAAGTAATGCAACAAGAGCTACAATTATGGTAGGCATAGATATTATCTTAATTGTACTTATCATCGTGACGTTATTATTAAAATATATGTAACTATTTAAACCACCCTATCTCATACATAAACATGAACGTTCTACCATTTCACATACATATGGTCGTCCATTTAATGAGGTAAGGTGGTTTTCTCGTTAAAGTTTACCTTGTAATAGTAAAAAATAGCCAATTATTGCGAGTATTAAGTAAATCATTGAACCAACAACAAAAGATCTTACTTGCACGCGAAATGGTGTCTGTTTGTTAAATATAGGACCAATCACCAAATTTCCAACGCCTAAAATTACTGGACCAGCTAGAAAAAACAATATAATGTAACCCATCATGATACGCCTCCTATTTCGTAAAGAAACGCGCTACAATTTGATCGTAATCAATATCTTTTGCTACATAATCTACATTAGAAAAGTCCTGTGCGCTTGTCATTTTATTCGTATTAACAATAACATCTAATCCAGCTGCAATCGCGGCTGTTGCACCATTTACAGAATCTTCAATAGCCAAACATTGTGTAGGCATATAATTTAATTGTTGTACTGCAGATAAATATAATTCAGGGTCAGGTTTAACTTGTTCAACATCTTCTCTACCAACAACTACCTCTATATACTCGTCTAGACCTAATGCTTTAAAGGTAGGCATTATTTCCGCTTTCACACTACTTGTGGCAATCGCCATAGGAATGTGACGTTGCTTTAAAAATGCCATCAATGATTTAATCGTATCAATCATCGGTAATGTTGTACTAGTAAGATGATGTTCTTCATAAAGTTTATCTTTATTTTCCGAACCAATCGCTTTAATTAAATGGTCATGCAAATCTGTAGCTGCTCCTCCAATAGAAGAACGATAAAAATCAATGCTTATAGGATCGGCATTATGCATCTCTAAATGTTTATTAATAACATTAAATAAATGTTGTTCCGTATCTATTATTGTTCCATCGAAATCAAATATAACTGCTCTATACATATATTTACTCCTCTATTTTTTCTCTTTATCAAAGCTTAACACAGTCCGATGACCACTTCATTCTATTAGTGCAATTATAACTTTTTTGACCAATACTTTGCTAAAATAGGCCCTGTTATATTATGAATGAAACTAAACACTGCGCCTGGTACTGCTGCAATTGGATTAAAATGCAATGCTGCTAATGACACAGCTAAACCAGAGTTCTGCATTCCAACTTCAATACTGACTGCTTTTTGATCTTGTCGATCTAATTTTAAAAGACGAGCTAACCAATATCCAATCGTATACCCTAATACGTTATGTAACATAACTACTAAAAATATTAACAATCCTGTAGTTAAGATTTGGTGCTTACTGCCACCTACAACTATTGCTAAAATTAATGAAATAGCAACAACTGATATAATCGGCAAAGCTGTAGAAGCTTTTTCAGCAATTTTACGATTAATAATTTACAAAACAATACCTAAAGCAATTGGAATTAATACAACTTGAACAACTGACCACAACATACTCAGGAAAGATACTTCCAACCATTCATTTGCAAATAGATATATTAACGCAGGTGTAACGAATGGCGCTAGCAACGTAGAGACCGTCGTAATAGAAACAGAAAGCGCTACGTTAGCTTTGGCTAAATAACTCATTACATTACTTGATGTCCCACCCGGACAACATCCAACTAATATTACGCCAACAGCAATATCAGGTGGTAAATGAAAAGACTTTGCAATTATAAATGCTAATGTGGGCATAATACTGAATTGTAGGCAGACACCAATAATTACTGCTCTAGGTGCTTTAAAGACCATTTTGAAATCATTAGGTGTAATTGTTAATCCCATACCTAACATAACAATACCAAGTAAATAAGGTACCCACTTACCTAATGTCGCAACATGTTGTGGGAAAATAAATCCAATAACAGCTGCTACTAACATCCATACCAAAAAACTCTTCGTGGCAAATATACTCAATTTTTGAAACATTGTTAACACATCCTCGTCGATAATATTGAAAAATATTACCATAAGACCAGTAAGGTTACAATTACTTTTCTGAAAATTGAGATTATTTAGCCATTCTCTTTTTATTGCAAATATTTTATCACTGATAAACAATTATTTTAAACTTCATTCAAAAGTCTTAGTGAATAAAGAAAAAAAGCGTGGTAAAATCAACTTGAACAAAATTAAGTCACCTTTATAAATATTAAACGTGTATTTAATGCCATGTATTCCTCGGGAGGTCCTCACATGTTAATTGATAAATTCGAAACATACATCATCAACATCGCCGGTTTAAATGACCGTACTACTAGAAAAAAATTAAGTAAGTTATGCAAAAGTGTACAATTTTGTGATGCGTTGCAATTCTCAATAAACAAACAGTTTAATCAGTATGTATTAGAAATTAGCTTACCAAAGCAACAACTTCCATACTTCATTTCATTTTTAAGTTTTCATCAGTATAGTATTTTCCAAGTACTTTCACCAAAGAAAATAAATGAATTACTTGATTCTGATAATTTATATCAATCTGCAAAGCGTTTCGATATCAATATTGATGGCTTGCAAGATGCTTTCATTAAAGACAAAGTCATCGATATTATGAATATGTTCCAAAATCACACTGATATCACTTATACGTTGAATAAGTCTCATGCGCATATTATATGTACGCCAGAAATATTCGCTAAATTGTTACATACGATTGCAACTAGAAATATCGACATTCTATCTGCCAATTATAGATCGTCATCTATGAGCAAAGCTCGTATATCATAATAAAAGACACATCTATACGATGATCATTTACAATGATTGCGTATAGTGATGTGTCTTTTTTTGTATTATTTATCTTCGGACGATTGATCCTCAACCATTTGTTCAAATGCTTCACGAACTTGTGGTACTGTCATACCTACTACAACTTGGATACTCTTACCACTCTTTACTAATCCGTGTGCCATTTGTTGATGCGTGAAATATTCCGTATCCTCAACTTTACTTTCATCATAAACAGTTAAGCGTAATCTTGTTGTACAGTTAGTAACATCTTTGATATTTTCTTTGCCGCCTAAACCGTCTAGGTAATACGCAGCTTTGTCTTCGTATTCATTACCAGTTGAAGCACGTTTAGGGTCAACGTTATCACCTTTTTTATTTTTATAGTCTTGTTTAGAGAATAACTTAACCTCTTCTTCTGTTTTCTTACGTCCAGGTAATGGAATATCAAATTTCAAAATTAAGAATCTGAATAAGAAGAAGTAAATCGCTACAAATATTAAGCCTATAACAACTTGTGCTACATAAGTGCCCCAATGTTCTTTCCCAAGTGGTAACCAGTTTGTTGAAATAAAGTCTAACAAACCACCACCCATGTTACCTACAACACCAAATGCGTACATTAAAGTATCCATTGATGCTGCTAAAACTGCATGTAAAACAAATAAGTATGGCGCGATGAATAAGAATGTAAATTCTAATGGCTCAGTAATACCTACAACGACTGCTGTTAATGTGGCAGGAATAAGTAGTGCCGCCACCTTTTTACGATTTTCTTTAGGTGTCGTAGCATACATTGCTAAGGCAATACCTAAACATCCAAATACTTTCCCATTTCCTTGAAGCATAAAGCCATAAGGGAATTGCTCTTTTAATGGCTTACTACTCTTAGCAAACTCATTTAAATGTTGTAACCATTCAGCTTTCAAGCCGTGATTGACTACTACTGGTCCAACTTCAATTGGCGCATAAATAAAGTGATGTAATCCTGTTGGTATTAATACACGTTCTAAGAAGTGATACAACCATACACCGATATAGCCTGAAGCAATGATAAAGTGTTGCATTGAGCCAATACCGTGCTGAACAGTTGGCCAAATAACACAAGTAATTGCTGCTAATGGTAACATCACAAAAAATGAGATTGTAACTACAAATGTTAAACCTTGGAATACTCCAACCATTTCTGGTAATCGTTTACTATAGTATCTATTGTGAATCCAAGTAATAATAGCTGAAATAATAATACCACCTAGAATATTCGTATCCAATGTGGCAATACCTGCAATTGATTTTAAACCAGGTACATTTTCAACGCCTTTTTCTAAATTAGCGCCAAACGTATGTGGCCATTGAGTTAAAATGGCATTTATAAATGTATTAAACATTAAGTAACCCATCAATGCTGCAAGTGCTGCATGACCTGGTGCTTTTTTAGCTAAAGAAAGTGGTAAACCTACAACAAATACAACTTCCATATGCGTAAAAATAACCCAGCCACCAGATTCTATTACTGACCAAAATTTAAACCAAAACGTATGTTGATCTGCTAAACTCCCCATGATTGTAGGATTTTTAAATAATGTCGCAAAGCCAAGCACTATCCCAAAGAAAGCGAACATTAATACTGGTACAATCATTGCACTACCGAAACGCTTTATAGCATTCATCTTCTATTCCCTCCATATCATCTTTCCTAACAATACATCTAATTAGATTCATTTATAAATAGATGCCTTACTATTTAAATATAATATATAGTAAACGCTTACACACCTACAACGACATTGACGTATTTTGAAAGTATTTTGTATAATCAGATTATCTTTTCATATAGTGAAAATTTTTTCACAAGCATGTCGAGAATATGCTCGATTTTAAAATATGTAAGTACTATAGCCATGTATAACCTTATATACAATCAAAAAATTAATTTCTAAAATTTCACCTTTTAATGTAAAAACCATATATCACAAATTTATTTTCCAAGGAGGTTGAATATGTTTTTAGACGAACACATTAATAGAAACTTTGACAAACTAAATGATAATGATTTACATATCGCCCACTTCATCAACACACACGTTGATGAATGTAAAAATATGAAGATACAAGATTTAGCGCAATTCACACATGCCTCGAATGCAACCATTCATCGATTCACACGTAAATTAGGTTTTGATGGTTATAGTGATTTTAAATCGTACCTTAAATTTGAAAGTAATAAGACACACCAATTACCATCTAACTCTATCGATAGTTTCAAGCAAGAAATCGATAGTACATTCAGTTATTTAGAACGCGTTGATTACCAGCTTCTTACTGAAAAAATGCATACAGCTTCAACAATATATTTGTATGGTACAGGGCGTGCACAGTTAAACGTTGCTTCAGAGGCACAGCGTATATTATTAACGTTACATAATCATGTCATTGTACTTCATGATGAACATGAACTTAAAATGATTTTGAACAAGAGTGAACCTAATGATTTATTCTTTATTATTTCATTATCAGGTGAAACACATGAATTATTAGAAGTAACAAACTTGCTTCAACTTAGACAAAAATACTTTATTTCTGTTACTACAATGAAAGATAATACCCTTGCTCAAAAAGCAAATTACAACGTCTATGTATCCAGTAACACATTCTACTTAACTGATGGTACAGACTATTCTAGCTTCATCAGTTATCATATATTCTTTGAAACACTTGTAAGAAAATATAATGAGTATTTACTACATAATGATATTTCAAATTAGAAAAAAGGAAGTTATGATTTAATGGCCTTGAGCCTATCATAACTTCCTTTTATCATTTTATTGTTGTGTTGATGTTTCGATAACGTGGTACATTTTATCAAACATCAATTCGAAACCATGCACCATGGAATCATGATATTCTTTTTTCTTTTGCTTGTATTCTAAATTAGTAAATCGTCTTTCCTTTTCAACTAATGAACGATAATAAAATAGCATTTGGGTGCCACCTGTTTCACGTTCAAAAAATTCTACCTCAATGACATCTTGTGTTTCACTTAGTCCAGGCATACCGATAGTCATCTTAACGTATTCATCCATAACTAAAGATTCATAAATACCTTCAATCACATTTACTTTGCCATTACGTTGTTGATCTACAATACGATAATTACCGCCTTCTTTAACATCCGCTTCAATCTCTTTATTCGTTCTGGCTGATGTCATAAACCATTGTTTTAACAAATCTTTCTTTGTCCAAGCTTCGTATACTAACTCTGGAGAAAATTTATAAAGCTTTTCAATTTCAACTTCGACATGTTCATTCTCTACATTAAATTTTGCCACTGTTGTCCACCCACTTTCGCTCTTACTTTTATTTTAACGTATTTTTGCTCAGTTCCAAACATAGATGATCATCATTTTTAAAAGATTAGCGTTATACGGTGAGTACAACATGATCTGTTAATATAACAAGCCACCTTACTTGGCTACATCGATATATTGTTAAGCATTACTATTTCATTTCTTGACTAGTGTTCTTTTTTAGCTTTGGAAAATTAAATAAAATCGCAACAAGTCCGCATACACCTAATAATATAGGATAAATGCTATATGGGAATAACATTAACGGTGAAATACCAGCTACACCAGCCGCTGAAATGACTTGCGGGCTATATGGTAATAAACCTTGGAAGCAGCCTCCAAATATATCAAGAATACTTGCTGATTTCCTTGAATCTACATCATATTCATCTGCAATATTTTTAGCTAAAGGACCTGACATAATAATAGAGATGGTGTTGTTTGCCGTGGCAATATCTGCGACACTTACCAAACTCGCAATTCCTAATTCTGCGCCACGCTTTGATTTCACTTTAGAGCGAACAAATTGCAACAACCATTCAATACCACCATTGTGTTGAATAATACCGACTAAACCACCAATTAGCAATGCAATCATAGCAATATCTTCCATGCTTATAATACCTTTGGACACTGCATCTAGTAGCCCCATCCAACTGAATGAACCATCTATGAGACCAATGATTCCGGCTAATAATGTTCCGCCAATCAATACGATAATGACATTTACACCTAATAATGCTAATACCAATACTAAAATATACGGTACAACTTTAATTAAATTATAATCATAGTTTTTAGCATGATTTAAAGAAATGCCATTCGTTAAGAAATAAAGAATAATAATCGTTAAAATAGCACCTGGCAATACAATTTTAAAGTTTACTCTGAATTTATCTTTCATTTTCGTATGTTGTGTTCTAACCGCAGCAATTGTTGTATCTGAAATCATTGATAGATTATCGCCGAACATTGCACCTCCAACAACTGTAGCCATTGCTAGCGCAGTTGGTACATCTGTCGCTTGTGCAAATCCGTAACCAACAGGTGCTATTGCAGCAACAGTCCCTACTGACGTTCCCATAGATATAGAAACAAACATACAAATCACAAACAATCCTACAATAATTAAATTTTCTGGGATTAATGATAGTCCTAAATTAACTGTCGACTTTACGCCACCCATTTTTTCAGCTGTATTTGAAAATGCACCTGCTAAAATAAAAATCAACATCATTAAAATAATGTTTGAATGGCCTGCACCTTTCGTGAAAACCTCAACTTTTTTAGCAAATGATTCTTTTCGATTCATTAATAACGCCACAATTACCGTTATCGTAATTGCAACATTTAATGGCATTGAAGTAAAATCACCCGTGATAATACCTACGCCTAAAAACAACGCCACAAATAATAACAAGGGGAATAATGCCCAAGCATTGCTCTTTTTATGTACTTCCATCCTTTTTACCTGCTTTCCAATTAAAAATACCTCTTTCTCACAAACGATGAAGAAAGAGGTTTTCATGTACTTTACCTGCTTATCTTCAAACCATTACGGTTACTGGAATTGGCACATTCGAGATGTTGCCGAGGCTTCATAGGGCCAGTCCCTCCACCTCTCTAGATAAGTGATGCTTATTTACGTTTACGTTACAAGATAATCCTTAGTACGTCAATCATAAATTAATTAGGAGTCGTATAATATTTTTCATAAACAATCATTGCTACTGTAATAATAATCAAAACAATAATGCTAATCGCAAGTATAAGCCACCATTTAAGCATTAATGCAATAAAAATGAACACGATAGACACACTTACTAATATTAATGATATGACTTTAAATTGCTGTGCACTTTGTTCAGAAATAACTTTCAACTGTTTGTTTGATGGACGCGTATTTCTTATACTGATTCCCAGTATATTTTCTAATATTTGAACCAATACGATACTTATTGCAAATATAATAATTGGTAAAACATCATAGCTCCCTATAGTTAATGTATAAATTACAAATCCAATGTAAAGTAACCCTGAGAGCACACCCAAAAAGTAAGCAACATGTTTGTCAAACTTAATGATATGTTTTTTAACGTTTTGATGTGTAAGCCATACATTCGAAACAATCGCAACCACAACAAACAGTGTGAATAATATATAAACTGGCAACTTTTGTTCAGGAAAAACAGTCGCTATTCCTAAAGCTAATGCTAAAATCAAAAATAAAATAGCTCTAGATACTATTAATGCCATAATAACAACCCCTTTGTTTAATATCGAGTTTGCAAATTTACGTTTATCAGCATTTCTATGATCAGTACTTCTACGGTCAGCGTTTCTATGTAATTTACATCATCTTAACATATAAATACTTCGCTATTTAATTGAAAACATATCCTATTATTCTTTGTCCGTTCTGACGTCTAATATCTAACCTTAGGCATTACACTTGGTAATAAATTTAACTTTCTTCCACTAACCGCCACTAAACCCAATCCCGCAATAGTTTTTAACTTTTTCGTTGTTGTCCTGACATCCTCATTAAGAAAGTTTATTCTGCTTAAAACTTATAATCCACACCCTGAGCAAACGCTCCTTATGACAAAGTATTAAAATAAGCCGATAAAGATACACACCTTTACCGACTATTTAAAATACACTTCACCAATTCATTTTAATTTACTTGATTGAAGTAGCTAAATTAATATTATGTTGTTCAATTAAAAGCTTCATACAAACCTAATCTATTTGCACTCCACCGCTAACACCGAACACTTGTCCAGTTGTATAACTTGATTCTTCTGACGCTAATAGCACATAAGTTCCACATAACTCAACAGGTTGACCTGCACGACCTAAAGGTGTTTTTTGACCAAATGTTGGGATTTTACTTTGAGGTTGTCCACCAGAAATTTGTAATGGTGACCAGAATGGACCAGGCGCTACACAGTTCACTCTAATTCCTTTTGGTCCTAATTCTTCTGAAAAACTTTTAGTTAATGAAATAATTGCTGCTTTTGAAGCGGCATAATCATGAAGAATAGGACTAGGATTATAACCTTGTACAGACGATGTCGTCGTAATTGACGCACCCGGTTTTAAATATTCCAAAGCTTTTTGAACTGTCCAAAATAGCGGATAGACATTCGTTTCAAATGTTTCAGTAAATGCCTCAGTTGTAAATCCATGAATATCATCATGATACTGTTGATGTCCAGCAACTAAAGTAACATTATCTAAGCCACCTAATTGTTGATATGCTTGTTCAACAAGGTCATAGTTGAACTGCTCATCTCTTATATCACCAGGAATTAACACTGCCTTTTGACCACTTTCTTCAATCACTTGGCGTACTTCTTGTGCATCTTGTTCTTCACTCGGAAGATAGTTAATCGCTACATCTGCACCTTCTTTAGCATACGCAATTGCTGCTGCACGCCCTATTGCTGAGTCACCACCTGTAACTAACATTTTATAGCCTTGTAAGCGTTGATTACCTTGGTAAGACGTTTCGCCACAATCAGGTGCTGGCGTCATTTCAGATTGTAAACCCGGTACCTCTTGCTCTTGTTTTTCATAATCCGTGGTTTTAAATTTTGTTCTAGGATCTTGAGCTGCCATTTTTAAACATCTCCTTATTCGCTTAATGGTTATTATTTACCCAATCTTCCTAGGAACTTAATCATGATTACACTAAAAATTACTTTCTTCTTTATAAAAACAAGCTCGAATTACTCATGCAATAGTCTCTTTACAAATTCAACAAAATACTCAGGTACTTTTTCTAGAATCCTTTCATCCGGTTTATATTGAGGGTGATGTAAATCATATTCACTATGAGAACCAATTAACGCAAATACACTTGGAAAATGTTGACTATAACCTGAAAAATCTTCTCCAATCGTAAGCGGCTGTTCCATCATTTCCACCTTATATCCAACATGTTAGGCTACTGCTATTGCTTTATGCGTCAATGCCTCATCATTCATCACAGCGCCAGGTAAATGTGTATAATTTAAATTAATTTTCATATTATATGCTTGAGCTAACCCGTCCGCAATATCTTGTAATCGTGTTTCTACAAGCTTTCGCACCACAGGATCAAAACTACGCACTGTGCCTTGTACATACGCATGATCAGCAATGACATTCCAAGTATTACCACATGATATTTGTCCAATTGTTACTACCGCTTCATCAAACGCAGATAGATTTCTACTAACTATGGATTGAATACTATTAATCAATTGCGCCAACACAATAACTGGATCGTTGCATTGTTCTGGCTTTGCAGCATGACCACCCACGCCTTTAATATGAAACTCAAAACGATCTACTGCTGATGTAATTGCCCCTGTTTTGATTGCAAATGTACCTACCGGACGCGATGGGTCATTATGAAAACCCAATACTGCTTGTACATCTTGTAATGCATGTGTTTCAATAATTTTAAAAGCGCCATGTCCTAGTTCTTCTGCTGGTTGAAAAATGAATTTAACACGCCCAGTAAGAGTGCCCTCAATTTCTTTTAACTTTACAGCTGTAGCCAAAATACTAGCCATGTGAATATCATGACCACACGCATGCATCACACCTTCATTTTCAGATTTAAAATCCTGTTCAACAAGCTCTTGAATTGGTAAAGCATCAATGTCAGCCCGAACAGCTATACAACTCAGACCTTGCCCCACTTCAGCAACAAGTCCAGTCGCAAGTGGTAAGTCTAATATTCTAATATTATATTCTGTTAAAATATCTTTAATTTTTTGTGTAGTCTTAAATTCTTTATCGGATAGTTCTGGAAATTGATGAAAATACCTTCTCCAGGCAACAGCTTGATCTTTTAATCCCATCGGTCATTCCCCTTCCTTAAGTCAATGATATGTTGTCTACCCTACGATGATCGTCTTTAACTATTAAACGATGATTTCACAACAATGTACTCTTGTTAATTACTTTCGCTAATGATAGACAGTTGTTTAATAATATCGTAACATTATTGTCAAACTATTCTAACTTTTATAATTAAGAACCTATACAAAAACGTGTTCTCAGATAAACTTGTTTTACAAACCACAAAAAGCTCTAAACATTAGTGTAAACCAATGCTTAGAGCTTTTAATTACTTTATACTTTAAAAGATAATGTGTTATCTACGATGACCTTACCGTCTTTAATAACTTTTTCTGCGTGATTGATACCAAAATGATAAGGAATATATTCATGATTTGGTGCATCCCAAATTACTAAATTAGCCTTATCACCTGTGTTAATTGTACCCGCGTTAATGTCTATTGCTTTAGCAGCATTGACCGTAACAGCATTCCAAACTTCATTAGGCGATAGCTTTAATTTCAACGCTGCAATCGCCATAACAAGCTGTATGTTGTTTGTGACACTACTTCCCGGATTATAATCAGTTGCTAATGCAATCGCACCGTTATTGTCAAGCATGCCTCTTGCATCTGCATAATCTTCTTTACCTAAATAGAACGTCGTTGCAGGTAAGAGGACAGCTACAGTATCACTATTTCGCAACTTTTCTTTTCCTTTGTCACTAGACGCTACTAAGTGGTCAGCTGATATTGCTTGTTCGTCAATTGCTAATTCCAGTCCGCCTAATGGATCAATTTCATCCGCATGTATTTTCACTTTAAAACCTGCTTCTTTGGCTTTTTGCATATAATGTTGCGATTGCTCTATTGTAAATACACCTGTTTCACAGAATATATCCGCAAAGTCTGCATAATGTTTTACTTCCGGAAGTAACGCAATCATTTCTTCTAAAAATGCCTCATTTGAACTTGCCTCTTTAGGTACAGCATGAGGCCCTAGGAAAGTATGTTTCATATCTAAATCATATTTCTCAGCTAAACGATTAGACACTTTCAATTGCTTCAGTTCATTTTCTCTATCTAATCCATAACCACTCTTACTTTCAACTGCAAGCACGCCGTGTTTAATCATAGTAAGCAAATCATGCTCTGCTTTTTTAAACAAGTCATCTTCGGATGTTTCTCTAGTAGCATTAACGGTAGATAATATGCCACCACCCATTTCTAATATTTCAAGGTAAGACTTACCTTGACGTTTTAATGACATCTCATGTTCTCGAGATCCACCAAATGTTAAATGGGTATGAGCATCTACTAATGCTGGGGACACTACCTTCCCACTAGCATCAATTGTCTCAGTCGCATCGTAGTCATCTGTATGTGTTCCAGCATATACAATTTTGCCATCTTTAATGACAACTGTACCATTTTTCACAACATTTAATTCATCTAATTCCTTACCCTTCAAAGGTTTATCTGTTGATCTCGGTAAAATTAATTCTGCTATATGATTAATTATTAAATCATTCATTACTTATCACCTGCTTTATCAATCATTGGAATATGAATACCTTTTTCTTTAGCTGTTTGAATAGCAATGTCATAGCCAGCATCAACATGTCGTGCAACACCCATACCTGGATCAGTCGTCAATACGCGTTCCAATCTTCTTTCAGCACGCTCTGATCCATCTGCTACGACAACCATACCCGCATGAAGTGAATATCCCATGCCAACACCGCCACCATGATGGAATGAAATCCATGAACCACCTGCAGCCGTGTTAATGAGTGCATTCAATACAGCCCAATCACCAACCGCGTCACTACCATCTTTCATACTTTCTGTTTCACGGTTAGGACTCGCAACTGAACCAGCATCTAAATGGTCTCGTCCAATAACAATTGGTGCTGAAATTTCACCGTCACGTACAAGACGATTTAAAGCTAAGCCCATTTTTGCTCTTTCTCCATAGCCTAACCAAGCAATACGTGATGGTAGTCCTTGATATGAAATTTTTTCTTCAGCTAAATCAAGCCATCTTAATAACTTTTCATTTTCTGGGAAAAGTTTACGCATTTCTTCATCCGCACGCTCGATATCTTTTGGATCACCACTCAATGCAGCAAAGCGGAATGGCCCCTTACCTTCACAGAATAATGGTCTAATGTAAGCTGGTACAAAGCCTGGGAAGTCAAAAGCATTTCTCACTCCGTTATTGAAGGCTACTTGACGAATATTGTTACCATAATCAAATGCTACAGCTCCACGTTTATGGAATTCAAGCATTAATTCAACATGCTTTGCCATTGAAGCTTGTGACAGTTCAACATATTTTTTCGGATCTTTTTCACGCAATACTTTCGCTTCTTCTACGGAGTATCCTTGTGGCACATATCCATTTAGCGGATCATGTGCACTTGTTTGGTCAGTAATAATGTCAATTTTAAATCCTTTTTCTAGAATCGCTTGATGGAGGTCTACAGCATTTCCAACTAACCCGATTGACAATCCTTCTCCACGTTCTTTCGCTTCTTCTGCTAATTTTAATGCTTCATCTAAATTAGCTGTTTTAATATCACAATATTTCGTAGCAATTCGCTTATCAACACGTGTTTCATCAACATCCACACAAATTGCTACCCCATGATTCATAGTAATTGCTAACGGTTGCGCACCACCCATACCACCTACACCTGCTGTCAGTGTAACAGTGCCTGCTAAATCTCCATTAAAGTGTTGATTACCTAGCTCAGCAAATGTCTCATAAGTACCTTGCACAATACCTTGAGAACCAATATATATCCAACTACCGGCTGTCATCTGTCCATACATGATTAAACCTTTTTTATCTAATTCATTAAAATGATCCCAGTTTGCCCATTCAGGCACTAATACTGAATTTGAAATTAATACACGTGGCGCTTCTTCATGTGTTTTAAATACAGCAACTGGCTTTCCTGATTGTACTAACATTGTCTCATCTGATTCTAATTCGCGTAACGTTTTCTCTATTGCTTCAAAAGCTTCCCAATTACGAGCTGCTTTTCCAATACCACCATAAACAACTAAATCTTCTGGTCTTTCAGCAACTTCTGTGTCTAAATTGTTGTATAACATTCTAAGTACTGCTTCTTGTTCCCAACCTTTACACTCAATACTCAAACCTTTTTTTGCTTGAATTTTTCTCATAAAATTCGCTCCTGTTCTTTTTAGAAGTTAATTCCACTAAATTTAAAACGCTTACATTATTATCTTCAATATTCATTATAGTATGTTAAAATATAGCCAACAAATATAAATAAACTAATTATCCATAGCTTGAATCTATAAATAAAAGGAGCAAAAAACATGAAAATTATTCAGTTAGAATACTTCTTGGCTATCGTGAAATATAATAGTTTTACTAAAGCTGCACAATTTTTACATATTAGCCAGCCATCTTTAACTGCTACGATTAAAAAAATGGAAGCAGATTTAGGTTATGACTTATTTACACGTTCAACAAAAGACATCAAGATTACCGAAAAAGGAATACAGTTTTATCGTTATGCGAGCGAATTAGTTCAACAATATCGATCCACGATGGAAAAAATGTATGATTTAAGCGTTACATCAGAACCAAGGATAAAAATTGGGACTCTTGAATCTACGAATCAATGGATTGCGAATTTAATTCGAAAACACCATTCCGACTACCCTGAACAGCAATATCGTTTATATGAAATACATGACAAACATCAATCTATAGAGCAATTACTGAATTTTAATATTCATTTAGCTATAACAAATGAAAAAATAACCCACGAAGATATAAGATCCATTCCTTTATATGAGGAATCTTACATTTTATTAGCACCTAAAGAAACATTTAAAAATCAAAATTGGGTAGATGTTGAAAATTTGCCACTCATATTGCCAAACAAAAATTCTCAAGTGCGCAAACACTTAGATGACTATTTTAATAGAAGAAATATTCGTCCAAATGTCGTTGTAGAAACAGATCGATTCGAATCAGCAGTTGGATTTGTTCATCTTGGCTTAGGTTACGCTATCATTCCGAGATTTTATTACCAATCATTTCACACGTCCAATTTAGAATATAAAAAAATTCGTCCAAACTTATGCCGAAAAATTTATATCAATTATCATAAAAAGCGTAAACACTCCGAACAAGTACATACATTCGTACAACAATGCCAAGATTATTTATATGGACTTTTAGAGGCTCTTTAACTTAAGTTATTAGAGCCTCTTATGCAGCTGCTCAGTCAACTGTATACCTTTTGCCTTTAACTTAAGTTATTAGAGCCTCTTATGCAGTTGCTCAGTCAACTGTATAAAAATTAATGACGTCATTTCAAAAATCGATACAAAAATAATTTATTATAAAAATTCTAAGAAAGAAGTGAACCCGATGTTAAAATCTATTAATCATATATGCTTTTCAGTCAGAAATTTAAACGATTCAATACATTTTTATAGAGATATTTTACTTGGAAAATTGCTATTGACTGGTAAAAAAACTGCTTATTTTAAGCTTGCAGGCCTATGGATTGCTTTAAATGAAGAAAAAGATATACCACGTAATGAAATCCACTTTTCATATACACATATAGCTTTCACTATAGATGACAGCGAATTTAAATATTGGCATCAGAGGTTAAAAGATAATAACGTGAATATCTTAGAAGGAAGAGTTAGAGATATTAGAGATAGACAATCAATTTACTTTACTGACCCTGATGGTCATAAGCTAGAATTACATAC
>OJXH01000138.1_pt1 | contig 17327 bp, 13 predicted proteins | sample 1600621 | NCBI WGS metagenome assembly OJXH01 (sample SAMN04436989, study PRJEB24849) | human gut metagenome | biome: human gut; feature: NICU; material: stool | host: Homo sapiens | place: USA: Saint Louis, MO | collected 2013-03-12
ATAACGACCGTAATCACCTTCAGGCGGTTTAATTTGGTTTTTAATCCAGTCGCCATTGCCATTACGGTAGGTCACTTCTCCATAATACATTGGTGAATCTTCTCCAAAGCCTGGTGCATCAGGCATGATTCCGGCTTTTAAATCATTTTCTTGTTGATCTTCGCCATATTTGATGAACGAGCCATTGCTGCCATGAACAATAAAACGTGGATACGGACTAGCGACAGAATGATTCGTTTTAACTTTTACTTTTAATTTTGAACCATAATGTAAATCAACGTCAAAATAATTATCGACTGCCTCGCTCACTTCATTATTACGAATATCATAAGTGACTTGATCTGGACGCCCGAAAAGAGCAATCATGCGATCCATTAAATGAATGCCTAGTCCGTAAAACGAACCATTTTCTTTAGGTCCTTGTTCCGTGATACTTCCTGGTCGATAATAATCAATATGCGTTTCCACTTCATTGATTTCTCCTAAAAAGCCTTGCTCTACTACTTGCTTCATCGCTAGGTAATCGCCGTCGAAACGTCGATTTTGATAAGGCATCACTACTACCCCTTTTTCTTGCCCTAAAGCAAATAATTCCTCTGCATGTTCTAACGTATCACAGAATGGTTTTTCCACAATCACTGATTTACCAGCTAAAATGGCTTGTTTGGCTAAATCATAATGTGTATGCGCAGGCGTACAGATTGTGACCAATTCAATTTCTGGATCCGTCAATAATTCATTAAGGTCAGTGGTAAAATTTACGCCTTTTTCTTTAAAGGGCGCTGCTGCTTTTTCATTAACATGTAAATCGAAAATCGTTTTCACTTCTAGTGTTTCTCGAATCATTACGTAAGGTAAATGGTAGCGGTTGGCACTTTTACCAAATCCAATAAACCCCATTTTTACTGTCATATTTTCCACACTCTTTTCTTATAATTAGATAAGTCCATTTGTTTCAATGACTTTTTGATACCAATAATAACTGTCTTTCGGGATTCTTTCTAAGGAACCTTTTTGTGTTTCATCTTGATCCACATAGACAAAACCATAACGCTTTTGATAGCCGTTGAGCCACGACAGTAAATCGGTGTAACTCCATGTACAATAACCAATAACTGAAACGCCATCCGTAATCGCCTCTTGAATCGCTTGGATATGGCTTCGCAAATAATCAATGCGATACGTATCATGAATTTGTTTATCTTCTGTTAAGGTATCATATTCGCCTAACCCATTTTCAGTAATTAAAATAGGGACTTGATAGCGACTAGCTAATCGTCGTAAGGCAATTCTCAAACCTTGCGGGTCAATGGCCCAATCCCAGTTCGTTCGTTCAACATATGGATTATTTACTTTTTTAAATAAACCCGGTACCCCAGATTCCGTTTCAGACCCCTTTTCACCCGTTGTATTCATCTTCCCTATTCCAACGCCATCTAATGGATTAGCAGCAACCGTATCCGTCCGATAATAATTAATACCTAGAAAATCAGGTTTGGCTGAACGTAGTAACGCTAAATCGCCCTCTTTTATCGTTGGGGCCACACCTTGCTCCTTTAAGTAATTTAATGCGGCAATTGGGTATTCTCCCCAAAGATAGACATCTAACCAAAAATGCGACAGCAAATCTTCTGCATTTTCAGCCGCTAAAACATTGGCAGGATGCGCATCAACGGCATAAACAGGCGTATAAGCAAAGCTAGGGCCAATTTTGTCAGGCATTTCTAATTCATGAAACGCATTAATCACTGCTGCATTTGCTAAATTAGCAATATGATTGGCCTCATACATCCGTTTATTGTCTGTTACGCCGGGAGGATGCACGGCTAATTGATAACCTAACGAAGTAAACACATTTTGTTCGTTTAAACTAATCCAATAGCGAACTTTGCCACGGAAAGCGTCAAATAAAATTTTCGCATAGGCCACAAAATCAGCAATAATTTTTCTTGATTCCCAGCCACCATATTCTTTTTGCAAAACAGCTGGCAAATCCCAATGATATAAAGTTACCATTGGTTCAATTCCTGCCGCTAATAACTCATCAATTAAATCTGAATAAAATTTCAGTCCCGCTTGATTTACTTGACCACGCCCTTCAGGTAAAATTCGTGTCCATGCAATCGAGAAACGATATGCTTTTAAACCTTGTTGTTTCATTAAAGCCACATCTTCTTTGAAACGATGATAATGATCGACGGCTAAATCGCCAGTTGTCTCTTTGAACGTTTTTCCTGGTAGCCGAACAAATTCATCCCAAACAGATGCGCCTTTGCCGTCTTCATTCCAAGCACCTTCCACTTGATAAGCTGCCGAAGCAGAGCCCCATAAAAAATCTTGCGGAAATGCTTTTAGTTGATGATGTTCCATTGTCATACCTCCCTCTTTTCTGTGCTACCCTTTTATTGTAAAAGGTTTTCACAAAAAGTACCAATCAGATCAATAAGTTCTTCTGTTTACTTTTAAAACTATATAGTTTTAAAAAGAATAAGTCAACTACTTTTATTTAAGTACTTGATTATTAAGTGGTTACGTTAAAAATAAATATATAGTTTTAACACGTTAAATTCATGGTATAATGAGAGAAATACTGGTGATAAAGGAGGACTCTGATGCGGACAAATACACGTTATAAAGAAATTTATGCAGCTATAAAACAGGATATTGAAGCAGGTGTTTATCCAATTAATCAAAAGTTACCCCAAGGTCGTCTTCTTGCAGAAAAATATCAGGTCAGCGAACTAACCATTACAAAAGCCTTACATTTGCTTGTGCAAGAAGGTTATGTTGTCAGACGACGTGGCTCGGGCAGCTTTGTTCAAGACTTTCAAAATCGAACCATTACTAAATTTTCTCCGTTAACCGGCACTTACTCAACCTACGATGGAAAAGTTGAATCCGTGGTTTTAGGCTTTGCAACAGAAGTACCTGAGCCTTGGGTGACTGAAAAATTAAGTATTACAGAAGAAGAGTTAGTCTACAAAATTATTCGCTTACGGATTATCGAAGATGTGCCCTCAATTATTGAATACACTTGGATGCCCGTTGCTTTAATTCCGAACTTGACAATGAAAGAATTGAAAGTCTCCATTTATCAATATATTTCGGAACAATTGCATCAAAAAATTCAAAGTGCGCGGGTCAGCATTTCTGGGATTCGTCCTTCTCCGTTGGAAAAAAAATATTTAAACTTAACCGATAATGATTTCCTGATGCGTGCAGAACAAATTGCTTACCTAGGCAATGGGCATATTTTTGAATACTCAATTGCGAATCATATTCCTAGTGAATTCACTTTTGAAACTGTCTTAATTGCAGAAAAATAGAAAACTTTTATGTTGCCATTTCTCATTTCTAACAAAACGATCTCTTTACTTTGAGCCAATACTTTTTGTTAGAAATGTTTTTCTGCTAGTTAAAAATATTTTTCAAATTATATTTCCAAACATGAATTTTGATAAAAGTATTGCTATTTACTAGAACTACGATTAAAATATTGCTTGTAGCACTCTTTTTAATATAGATACAAGCAATTTGTTTTTTACATAGTCAATTAACCAAAGTGAGGACTTTATATGAGGAAACCCTACATTTTAATGAGCTTACTCGTTCTAAGTACCTTATTAAGTGCTTGTTCAACTGTAAGTGGCAGCCCAGCAAGTCAAAGTGCGCCCGCACCTGATGAAGTGTTGGCGACAAGTATTGGGACGTATGAAAATCGAACATTGTTGGTTCCAGATGGGCGTTTAGCCTTAACTGCCTTGCATAAAGGAAAAGATTATCAAGGCAAACCAATGTTTTATGTCCTGTTTGAATTAACCAATACAACCGAAAAAACACAAAATATTCAGCTAATGATTCAAAGTTTTATGGAAGTTAGTCAAACTGTCCACGGAAAAGCCCAAAATTTACAATATGCAGTCTTAACAGATTCACCTTTCCAAGACAAATTAGATCGTTTAGCAGATGAAATCAATCCTGGTGAAACAATCCAAGGCGCTTACCCGTATGAATTTATTAATGAGAACAAGCCGGTCCATTTTAAATTTAGAGATCGCCTTCTCAGTCTGGATGAACCCATTGCATCAGAAGAAATTACCATTACAGAAAAAAGTTTGGTCCGCTAGCTTAGCTAGCATTGGACCAAACTTTTTATTTATTATTCAGACGGAAAAGATTCTCCTTCTATAAAACGTGTGTAAATGTGTTCGCTCTCAGCAGCTTCTCCCCGCATTAAATGAATAATTTTCTCTGCAGCCACCATGCCCCATCGATGTTTAGAATAGGCAATTGTTGCTAATCGCGGTTGCACAAACGCACCTAGTTCAGAATTATCAAAACCAATAATCCGAATGTCTTTCCCCATTTGGTAATTTGTTTCTGCAACATATTTATAGACACCAATCGCCATTTCATCATTAAAAGCAAAAACATCGACTGGTTCTGTCTGTGGTTGACTCAAAATTTTTTTAGCAGCCGCATAGCCAGAAGGTTCGGTAAAATCGCCTTGGATAATTTCATAAGGTATCCCAAAACGAGTTAATTCTCGTGTACTAACAGCCAATCGTTCTTGGCTATCATAACCTTTTTCTGGTCCAGAAAGCAGAAGAACTTTTTTTGAACCCACATTGACAAATTGCTCAATTGCCTGCGTGGCACCGCCACGATTATCCAAGAGAACTTGCCGAATATTCCTATGTTCAGTGGTTCGATCAAGGACAACGATCGAATGGCCTCGTTCAGCAAACTTTTCAATTTCTTTTGTTGGAAATGTCCAATCTAAAATAATTGCCCCATCCACCATTTTTTCAGGAATGAAAAGATGTGACTTTTTACCGCTGCAGACAATCATCTCATAATCAAACAGTGCTAAGCCTTTCTTAATCCCCTCCAACAATTCACCATAAAAACTACCGCCATAATCGGCCAAATAGACACCAATAATATTGGTTTGACGACGTTTTAATGTGCGAGCGGCCATGTTAGGAACATAGTTTAGCTCTTCAGCAATTGCTTGGATGCGCGTTCGTGTTTCTTCAGTTACCTTTGAACTACCATTCAATGCGTAAGAAACGGTCGAGATTGATACGCCTGCTTTTTTTGCAATATCTTTAATTCCTACCATGGACTACTCTCCTTTCTAATGGTAAATTTCAATAACACTTGCTTCATTTAATAATGAAAGCACCTCGTCTTTTTGAACTTCTATTCCCCCTTCTCGATAAGGGTTTTCTTCAAACTTAAACGGAACTTCTTGACCATCGATAACTATTTTCGCTGACTGATTTGGATAAAATTTATATGTGACAGGTTTATCAAACAATTGGTAAGTTAGTGTTAAACCAGACAATTTTTCTGGTAACATGGGATCAAAAACCACACTTTGGGCCTTTTGCCGAATCCCTAAAACAGCTGTAATTAATTGATTTAAATAAATTCCCGGCCCGCTTGAATAAATTCGCCAACCACCTTTTACCCCAATACTTCCATCTTTTAGTTTACCAAAATTTTCTTGTGATTCATACCTTGTTTTAAAATCGCCATCGGAACTACTAAAATAGGCATTGGCTTGGCGTAACTCTGCATTGTGTACCACTTCTTTTAATTGAACTGGATTGATTTGCATTAATGCTTGCCAGGTTTTGTCTCGCTGACCAATTTTCGCCATCGCTTCTGTATAGCGAATGTGCGCATGAACATACTGTAAGCCAATTTCGCGACCAAAATTAGCCGCCTGTTCTGCTCGTTTAAAATTAGTGCTCACACCGCCTCGATAGTTCGCTGGTTTGTTCATTAAGCGCACGCCATCAGGAAACGTTAATTCTTTTTCAATAATTTCTAAATGATGACTTACTTGTTCCGGTGTTAATAATTCAGCTAACATACTACGAGTCATTGGCAATAATCGATATTGAATTCCTGTTTTTTGGTCATTTGGGTGAATCATTTGTTCAAAAGTTTCTGGCGTTTCCATATAAATAAACCCTGGAATCGTTTCATCCGCCAACATATATTTTTGAAAATCGTTCTTTATTCCTGCGACTAAAATTGTTAAGCAAATTTTTTCAACACTTGATACGTTAAGGCAACGGTCCAACTACTAGCCATTTGCTCTTTAAGACGATTATCATAAGGTTGTAACGTGTCATCCCAATCGCCGTCACCGTAACAGGATAGAAAAGTTTCTGGTAAAAAATGTTGTTCAATATAATTTATTTCTTTTTTCAAATGTTCAAATAAAGATGCTGTTTCTTTTGTTTTGTGATTATCTTTGCGACTTGTATAAGGGATTTCCGTAGCTAAGATTGAATAATCTGCGGTTTGTTCCAAATAATCAGTCACTACTTTCAACGGCCAGACGATAATATCGCCATGGCTTTCACTGGCTTTTTGTTCTTCGTATCGGTCAAACATAAACCATTGCGGCCAGTTGCCATCGTCCTCAAATTGATTTTCAAATAGATGCTGAATAATGGAGGCCACGATCTTAGGCTGTTGCGTCGCAAAGAAAAATTCTGTCGGTCCTTGCGACACATCTCGTGTGCCCCAAGCTGCTCCACCATATTGTTCTAAGCCATGTGGCGACAAATAATGAACGAGCATATTATGAGTATACCAACGAGTTAATTGATTCATTTGCTGCACACTTGAGTCTGTGTGTGTTAACTCAAAATGATGCAACAAGCCATTAATGAATGCCAAATATTGACTTTCTGCTTTTTCAAAATCTAATGGTGTATTAACTAATGCTTGGTCCTCTATACTGCCCGTAATAAGTAGTGAAAATTTTTGGGTCTTTTCGATTGCCAAGACTAATAAGTCCGCTTCAGCTCCACCAAATAATGTGCTATCGGTTACTTGAAATGATTTATCAACTGTCAATGTATAGGTTAGTTCTGGGTAATAATTTTCTGTAGCAGAATGATTTCCCGTCACTCGAAGCGTTTTGCCAGTTTGTTCTAATTGATAGGTTGGTACTTCTTCCGGTCCTAATAACAAATGGTTAGAAACAGCCCACATATATGCATCCTTTTGACTGGTCACTTCCAATTGAATCACTCTTGAATCAGGCGAAGTGAAGGTGCGTACACGAATTGTGTCCTTTGGCAACTTATAATACCACGTAGCAGAGTTCAACCCCATTTCAAAAGCAGAAGGCATTGTTAGTAAGCGCCATAAGCCATTCTCTAAAATGTAGATTCGTTGACCAGAGCGTTTCATAACGTTTAAAGCGTTTCGGCTATTACTCATTAATTTGTTCATGGTCGTATTTCCTAAAACTACTTGTGAATTGAAAATGCCATACATATACACTGTCGTACTAAGCTAAGGTTCGTCAACCGTTAAGCCTTTACGACTTAATAAAATGTGGCCATGCGCTCTTTCCATGGCAATTTCTTTTTCTTGAAGAACAACATGATGGTAATTTTCCGTGAAAAAGGAATAAGGCTGACCTGCTACTTTTTAAATTTGTGTCTGAAGGGGATAAAGTGCGGCCAACTCTTCTTCTGTTAATGGATTTCCTGTGATAGGTTCTCCTAAAAGTTTCGTAGGAGAGTCCTGTGTTTCTTCTAATGAATCGAATGTCACAGTTTCATAAATAGCTTGGAAGGCTTCTTTCGATAAAAAAGGTTCAGCTAATGCTTGCGGATGTGTTTCTGTTACCGCACCATAAAAAACAAATTCCTTACTTTCATTCGTTAATTGGACGGCTTCCGTTTGTAAAGCGGTGTAAGCAAATTCATATTGATAGACTTCATTTGCTAAATATCTTTTCCCCAATGCTTCTGGTGTGTTTGTTTGTTTAAATGAACGTCCGAAAAATTGATAGCCGTCCGTTGAGTAGCCTACTAATTTTTGAAAACTCCCTTGAATAAGGGCTGGAAACTTCTCATTTTGCGGTTGATTTTGTCTCGATAAAACAACAAGCTCTTCGCCCTCTTGCCAAATGTGATGATCAAGATACTGCGACACATACGCTTCATTTGACTGAACGGCTCCTTTGGTCGCTAAGCCAATATCTTGACCATAAACAATATCTACTAAGCCAGTTCCAGTGACATTAACCCGCCAGAACCATTGATTGCTTGGCCCCAAACGAAAGTCAACTTGGTAACGAACCGCTTCAAATTCGCCCCGCCATGTCAATTGGTTATCTGAAAGATAAAAATCACTTTGACTGTTGGAACCAATCATTGGTCGATAATTAATTGTGTCCCCTGTAATTATCCGCAAATAGAGTTGGTTCATACTGCCGTCTAAAGGATTACCTTCTAATTGATTAATCATCATGCCACAGCTATTCAATTCTTTTAAATCACCTGTCTCTAGAAATGTAGCAACTGTGTCTGCTTGCTTAAGCTTCTTTATCTGCATAACTTATCCTTCCCATCTTATTCATTTAACGTGACTGTTGCGGTTTGTACATCGCGACTATTTCCACCAATCATTACGATAAATTCACCTGCATCACTGGTTACCTGATTGTCTGAATGAACATAGCGCACCATATCCTCTGAAAGAAGAAACTGAACTTCTTTTTCTTCCTTTGGTTCCAGCCAAACTTTTTGGAAATCTTTTAACTCTTTAATTGGGCGAACCACTTGTCCCACCAAATCACGTACATAAAATTGCACGGTTTCCTCTCCAGCGATTGGACTGTTATTTCTTACTAAAACAGAGACCGTGACTGGTTGTTCTTTGGTAAATGTTAATGCACTTAGTTGAATTGGTTGATAAGAGAAATGACTATAACTTAAGCCAAATCCAAAGGGATATTTAGCGTAATTAGAGACATCTAAATATTTAGAAACATATTTTTCTTCTGGTGCTGACTCATAAGGACGCCCAGTATTGTCGACATTGTAAAAAATTGGCACTTGACCAACCGTTTCTGGAAACGACATACTTAAACGACCACTTGGATTGTACTGTCCCCACAAAATTTCTGCTAGCGCATTGCCCCCTTCTGTTCCAGGTTGCCAAGCTTGCACAATTCCTTTTGCAACATCTATCCCTTGCAAATCTAAGGGCCGGCCACTGTAGACCGTGACAACAACATTGGGATTTTTCTCAATAATTTGTGCAACTACCGCTAATTGTTTTTCGGGTAGACGAATATCACTGCGACTGGCAGCTTCCCCACTCATCCAATCTGTTTCGCCTAGTGCCACTACTACTTTATCTGCTTGACTAGCTAACGTTAAAGCCTCTTCAATGGCCGCCGCGGTCGGTTCAAAGTAATCAAAGGGTTCTTGGGCAACTAGAAGATTTGTGGTTAATTTTTGGGCCCCAGCCACGAGGGAAATGGCTTCTTCTTTCTTTCCTTGCCATGACCAAGCCCCTAAAATATCTTGTGATTGGGCCCCTGGGCCGACAAGCGCGATTTTTTCTTGCGGTGTAAAAGGCAAAATATTTTCATTTTTTAAAAGAACCATTGATTTTTGAGCAATCTTTTTAGCTATTTCTCGATGTTCTTTGCTTAAAATCACTTCTGCTTCCGCTTGTTCATCCGCACCACGATAGGGATTTTCAAATAAGCCTAGCTCATTTTTTAGTTTTAAAATTCGCATAACTGCTTCATCAATAAGTGTTTCAGCAATCCGGCCTTCTTCAAGTAATTCTTTTAAATAATCTGGATAACACGTGGTCATCATTTCAATATCTACACCAGCTTTGATAGCCAATTCTGCCGCTTGTTTTTCATCTTTGGCAACGCCATGAGGAATTAATTCTTTAATCGCTCCCCAGTCTGAAATCACAACCCCTTCAAATCCAAATTCATTTCGTAATACGTCTCTAAACAGCCATTGGTTGCCTGTAGCAGGAATCCCATCCACTGTATTGAAGGACGTCATGACAAGTTTTGCACCCGCATCTAATCCAGCTTTATAGCCAGGTAAATACATTTCTCTTAGCTGCCGTTCAGACATATCTACCGTATTATAATCCCGACCAGCTAAGGCACCACCATATGCCGCAAAGTGCTTCACGCACGCGGCTACTCGCCAATTGTCTTCTTTTAAATTTTCTCCTTGGTAACCTCTAACCATTGCAGCAGCTAAGCGGCTGTTGAGTAATGGATCTTCACCTGTTGACTCCATGACACGTCCCCAACGTGGATCGCGCACTAAATCAACCATTGGTGAAAAGGTTACATGTAATCCTGAAACAGCAGCTTCTTTTGCTGAAATCTCCGCCATTTTTTCAACCGCTGCTTCATCCCAAGTGCTTCCTAAAGCCAAAGGAATCGGAAAGATGGTTCTGAAACCATGAATAATATCCGCCATTAAAAGTGTTGGAATATTTAATCGATGATTTTGCATATATTCTTTTTGAACACGTTTTGCTTCGTTTGCACCGGAACCACCCAGTGTTGTCCCCGCCGTATCAATCGTTTCTTGACTTAGTCCTAGCTCTGACATAGGGCCGGTCTTTTCTTCTGCTTTATCTGAATAAAACGCTGCTGCTAATTGTAATAATTGATTAATTTTCTCATCAATTGTCATTTCTTCGACTAATTGAATCAGTTGATTTTCTTTCATACTCTCACCTTTCTTCAATACATACTTCTGCTTCTAAAGGAAAATGGTCGGAGGGAAAACGTCCATCGATACTATCTGTTAAACTTGCGGTTTGCTGTACTTGCCAACCTTTTACATAAATATAATCAATTTCTTCTAATTCCGCCCAAGGTTTTGTGTAAGTAAAATTTTGAAATGTTCCTCTTGGCCCATAATGAGTAGCTAAATTTTTGCTATCTTGAAATTTTTTTTGAACAAGTTGATGAACCTCTTCCCCCGACTCTGCATTAAAATCGCCCATTAATAAAGTTGGATACTGTGCAATTTTGTCATGTAACTCCTCTAAGATAACGGTCATTCCTGCTAAACGAGCATGAGCTGAAATATGATCCAAATGAACATTGATGACTAAAAAAGGCGTATTTTGAGTCGTTTCCTTAAATAGTCCCCACAAAGCAATTCTTGGACAGCCAGCTTCAGGATGGATACTTGGCTGCTGAGGTGTTTCAGATAACCAAAAATACCCTGTATCAATAGCCTGAACTTTTTGTTCGTTATAGAGAATCGCTAGTCCTTCTCCTTGACCATCCCCTTCTCTTTCCGCAGAAAGACAGGTGAATGTTGTATACGCCTTTAAATCCCTGACTTGATTCGGTCGTACTTCTTGAATACAACAAAGGCTCCAATCATGAAAATTGATTAACTGACAAACAGCCTCTTTACGAAAAGACCATTGCCAATCTTGGTCATACTCTGTATCTACCCGGACATTATACGTAGCTATTTTCATTTTTAACCTCCTGCAATAGTTGTTGAATTTGACGCATTTCACGACGGATCTGAGTTGTTTCACCGCCACCATGGCCTTTTTTCCAATACACTCTGACTGCTTTTCTTGCCTTTATCTGATGATAAGAAGGGAAAAAATCTTTCATTGGACATATCGGATCGTGACTCCCAACAGAAGCAAAGACTGGATTTTTAATTTGCGAAACAAAGTGGCGACTATCAAAATAAGGAAGAACCGCGGCAATTTTTTCATGCGCTTGAGGATGCTCTTGTAAGTACTGATGAATAATTTGATACGAACCCGTTCCTTCTGCTACTCGATTTTCTAAACAAGAATGACTTGGAACATCTGCAAAAGTAGCTAAAATCGGGAAGTCGACTAAACTGTTCACCATTAACACTACGCCACCCCCTTGGGAACCACCACGAAGAATGATTTGGTCCTGATTAATTTCAGTAAAGGTCCGCACCACTTCTACGCTACGTAAATGGTCGGCAAACAAACGGCGTTGGTACCAATCTTCTTTGTCTAGAAATCCTCGTCCCATTGGTGCTTCATGCCAAATTGTTTGATATGGCACGCGATCTTTGGTTAATCCCCCTTGACCTCGATTATCAATGACAAAACAAGCACAACCAATTTGTGTCCAATGAGCAAATTGCCAAGGTTCTTGAATATGATTCATATAGCCTAAACAGTCAATCACTATTGGCTGTTTCCCCGCCGTTTTAGGAAGTAACAAATAGCCAAAGATGCGCTCACCTAGGAAACTTAAAAAGTCGACCTGTTCCACTTGAACATTTTCCAATGGATAGTCAATGACCCGCCGATGGATATCTAGCGGTATTTTTTGAAGTTCTTCCTTGGTCTTTTGCCAAAACTCAAAATACTCATTCATGTTCCACACCTAACACTTTCTGAAAAAACGCAACTTGAAGAAAAGCCGTTGTCCCGAATCCTAACGCAATATATAAAAACAAATTAAGCTTATAGAAAAAAACAAACGTTAAAAGAGGTAAAATAAACAAAATAATCGCATTTGCACTATTACTTAAGACCACATAAACCGTCTCACCTAGTGTCTTTTTAACGGACCAATTAAAAACGGAAAAGAGAAAAAGAAAACTCGTCAAAAATAATGCAACAAAACTTAATAGAAAAATAGCTAAGAAACCTAAACTAGTGGCTATTTTAAATAAACTTGTTACGACAATACCGCCCAGTAAAAAAGCAACGAACAAGACACCTGTTAAAATAAAACCTCGCATGATGTTATTTTTTAATGCTGTCCAAAACGTTCGCAAAACAGGAATATCTTTTTCACGATACAAACGATAGATCGTTCGATACAACGCAATTAAGCCGACACCGCTAAAGATGCCTGTTATACAGGTAATTAAAAAGAGAAAATTAATAATGATCAAGTTGGCAATAAAAGAAAAAATCCGATAATACCAACCTTCATATGCAAATAGCTTATTCATATTAAAAGAGAAAAGCGGATTTCTCGTTGCTTTATCCGCTTTTCTCTCCTCCTCTCTTACTTAAGTTTGTCTCTGTTTTCCGCCATTTTCTCAGATTTTATTTTTTCAATTGCATCCCATTTATTTGATTTTAAGAATGCTTTGTAGTCTTCTAAAGATTTGTCAAAGGCTTTATCATCTTTCGCACGAATCATTGAAATAACGGTTGTATTTAGTTTGGTTTCAATCGCTTCATTCGCACGAGCTTCCGGCGTTCCTGCATCTGGATTAATATTTTCAATTACGAAATGTGGGACTAATTTTCCTTTGCCCCATTCTTGCATTTGCGTTAAAGCACTTTCCATTGGTACTTTTAGTTTATTGACACGGTCGTTGTTAAAGTATAGGAAACGACTAATGCCATATTTTTTGTTGTAGGCATCATTGTCTGTTTGTTCTAATTTTTTCACTTCTGGTAAATAATCAATTTTTCCTTGATCATTGTACGCATAAGTAACTCCTTCAACGCCATATTTTGTTAAAATTTGTCCCGGTTCATCAATTAAATATGTGAATAGTTGAGTGACTTTCGCTGGATCTTTCGCATCTTTCGTAATGTAATTACTTAACCAACCTGAAATGCCGGTTTGATTTAATGTTGGTTTTCGGCCAGAAGTGCTACTTGGTCCATCAATGGCTATATAACGTGTGCCAGATTTTTTCATAAATTCTGTGAAGTTCCCACCTTGACCACTGGTTCCAGCAACGAGCATGGTTGCATAATTTCCTTGTTTCACTTTTTCATCAAACGTTGCCCCATCATCTGTGAAGCTATCATCACTAATATTGCCTGCTCGGTAAACATCATTAAATGTTTTTAACCATTCTAAATATTCTTTATCTAAATTTCGATCATAGTATTTACCATTTTTATCCTCTAAAGGAACACCTAAGAAGTCTTGTAATTTGTCTAAAAATGGTCCTGCACCATCGCCCACTGTGGTGAAGCCCATTGGGGTCATCTCAGGATATTTTTCTTTAATCTGTTGCATGACTTTTTCAAAATTTTCTGGTGTTGAAACGTCTGGCTTGCCTAATGCATTATAGACATCTTCACGAATAACAAAATTATCATTTACTGGGATATTTCCACTTTCATAATCCGCTTTTGTATTAGAGTAATTAGGGTAACCATATGTTTTTCCATCCTCTAAGGCATACCATTTAAACGTATCTTGGTTAACAACTTTCATTAAATAGGGGTCATATTTTTTAGCTAAATCGTTTAAAGAATAGGCCCAAGAATCTGCTTTCAATGCTGCTTGTCCAGTTTTTTCAGTTAATGTCACAATATCAGGCATATCTCCACTTGAAATCATGGCATTTAATTTTGAATCATCGCCGGAAATAAATTCAATATCCACATTTAAGTCTTTTTTAATCTGCGCAGTGGTCACGTCTTTTCCAAAAGGCAATGCCGTCCAATCTGAGTTAATATACCATTTAATCTTGGTCGGTTCTTTCTTCTTATCTAACTTCCAAGCAGGCGTCTTTTCATCTAATTCATACCGATCCTTAATTGAGACATCTGAGCTAGCTTTCTTTTCCCCACCGCTACATGCCGCTAAACTAACGACCGCCGTTGCCACCAATAAACCGCCTAAAACTTTTTTCATATTGTTCCCTACTTTCTTTATTCTTTTACTGCACCGGCCATCATACCGCCGATAAAGTGTTTTTGTAGTAATGGATAAATGATTAAAATTGGTATCGTTGTAATGACAATTGTTGCCAGCTGAACACCACGTGTCGTTGCCTGCACCACCATATCTGTACTGCCGCTCTCTGTCATGGTACTCAAGTTGGATTGAACAATAATTTCATAAATTTTCATCTGCAATGGATACAGATATTCTTTGGTAATATATAATTTCGTGGTCATAAAGTCATTCCATTGACCAACCCCATTAAATAAAATGATGGTGGCTAATGCCGGTTTTGTTAAAGGTAAAAAGATTTTATAAAAAATTTGAAACTCACTGGCGCCGTCTATTTTGGCGGATTCTTCTAAAGATGGTGGAATTTCTCGGAAAAAGTTCATTAAGATAACTACATCATAATAGCTAAATAAAGCTGGAATGATATATACCCAGAAGGTATCTAAGAGTCCTAATGACTTAATCAAAAGATACGTGGGAATCATGCCCCCACCAAAGTACATTGTAATAACACCCATCGTTGTATAAATGTTACGCCCGACTAGTCTAGATTTACTAAGTCCATAGGCGACAATCGCACAGAACAGTGTATGCGTCGACGCACCGATGACTGTTTTTAAAACAGAAATCAAAAACGCTCGCGGAATGCTACTATCCGAAAAAACTTTCCGATAATTTTCTAGCGTAAATCCTTTCGGCCATAAAACCAAGCCTTTACCGGCTAAACCCGAACTTGACGAAACTGAGGAAACTAAAATATTCCAAATTGGCACGATAATTAATAAAGAAAACAACACAAGAATTAACGTATTGAAAAAGTAAAACCATTTGTTTTCTTTTGATTTTCTTTTAATCACAGCTGTTGCCTCCTTTATAAAATAACCGACCGACCATTGTTCATTTTTCTAGTAATGCGATCTGTAATGACTAATAAAACAATTGAAATAACAGAAATCCCTAAACCAACGCGTTATCCCCTTACGATAAACAAATGAATTAATTACTTCTGATTTGTTTTGGTTTTGAGCATTCATTAAAACCAACGTTTGATCTAAGTTCGATCCCAATAAACCGCTAACATTTAGAATTAAGTTCAACGAAATAATCGGCGCTAATAAGGGCAAAGTAATCGTTCGGATTTGTGTTAATTTTGAAGCACCATCAATTCTCGCTGCTTCATAAAACGTTGGATCAATGCGAGACATGCCAGCAAGATAGAGAATCGTGCCCCAACCTACTTCTTTCCACAAATCAGAAAGAACAGCAATCCACCAATACTTATCAGGATCTAACAAATGATTGACGCCCTGATTCATTAAGCCTAACGACATCATGACTTGGTTGATAAAGCCATTTGTTGAAAGCCACGAAATCAACATCCCGCCTAAAACGATCCAAGAAAAAAAGTGCGGAATATAAGAAATTGTCTGAATCACTTTTTTTAAATGTCCATCTCTCATTTCAAAAATCATTACCGCTAAGATAATCGGAATAGCGAATCCTAAAAAAAGTTTCATTAAACTAATCGCTAAGGTATTACGAACTGCTTCCCAAAAAAAACTATCTTCCATAATGATTCGAAAATTTTCAAGTCCAACCCATGGTGCAGAAGAAACCGTGTCAACAATCGTATAATTTTTAAAAGCAATGATAATTCCATAAATTGGAATGTAGTTAAAGACAATCATGAATGCTACACCCGGAAGTACCATCCAATGCAATTGCCGCTGATCATAAAACTTTTTTAGTTTTTTCATAAGCAGGGTTCCTTTCTTTTTAGTGAAACGTTTCTACAAACAGATTATACATTCACTTCAAACAGTTGTAAACCCTTACATTATGGTTTTATTTAAAAATAACAGCATTAAAAAGCGCTATAGACCATTTATAAAGAAATTGTTTTCCCTGCTTCTTTTTCCATAAAAATACTCTTTTCTAGATATTTTAAAGCATTTTATAGAAACGTTTCACCAAAATATGAACATCTTTTTCTTAAAAATAATTCTGTTAAATAACAGAAAAAAGTCTGGTCGGATTGACCAGACTTTTTAAATATAGATAGTAAAATGTGTAATTTCAGGGATCACCCCAAAACGGGCATGAATGGCGGTCATTCCTAAGCCTGTATTAACATATAGTTGCGTTTCTTGGTCCAACTGATACAATCCTCTGGTATACTTTTCTGCTAAAACATTTGTGATTGGATAAAAAGGAATCCAAATTTGTCCGCCATGGCTATGTCCTGCTAAAACTAACTGTGTACCCGTACCAATAAATGCATCCGCGACATCTGGTTCATGGGTCATTAATAACGCATAGTCATACGTTTCTCGATAGGATAATGTTTCTGAAACGGAAGGATTTCCTAATAACGAGTCATCTAAACCACCAATAAAAAGACGGCGTCCATCTGCTAGGGTTACTGTTTCTCCTTGGTTTTTCATAACGGTAAAGCCACTGGCCTCCATGACTTCATCATACACCGCAGAAGCACCGCCACCATAATCATGATTTCCCCAAACTGCATATTTTCCAATTGTCGCTTGTAACTGTTTTAACTTTTCAATCATCGGTTCTTTTTGTTGCGGATTTTTGGCATAATTGTCAAATAAATCACCTGTAAAAACGATAATATCTGGTTTTTCACGATTGACTTTTTTTATGACTTTATCTAACCGCTTCGTCGCATAAAATTCTGAAACTTGTATATCCGAAAGTTGCACAACATTCAATGGTTCTCGTTGATTTTTCTTTCCCAAAGTCACCTGATTAACGTGAACTAAATTCGGCTCAATCTTCCACGCATAGATTGGGAGTGCGATAATTAAGAAAA
>OJXH01000150.1_pt1 | contig 16126 bp, 8 predicted proteins | sample 1600621 | NCBI WGS metagenome assembly OJXH01 (sample SAMN04436989, study PRJEB24849) | human gut metagenome | biome: human gut; feature: NICU; material: stool | host: Homo sapiens | place: USA: Saint Louis, MO | collected 2013-03-12
ATAGTCGTACGCCAGGGACCGTCTGCGCGGTGATGACCGCTGACTGCCTGCCGGTTGAATAAACCGCTTTGCAGACAAAAAATCACCTCTTCCTAATTAGTTAAAGTCTCTTTTCAATCATTTAGTATACACCTGAAAAGAAGAATAAACTATCATTAATTAAAAGAAAAAGTGAAACAACTAGCGGATTTTTTGTTCAGCTGATTATCTTAAGAATTAGAAAATGGGACATAAGTCATTTCGACTTATGTCCCATTTTCATTTATGACGTTGGCTTCGTGTAAATTGAGAAGTCTCGTCCTCTCTAGTGGTTGGTTTCTGTGTTCGTTGTACGGCTTGCTTTTCCGGCTCGTTCTTTTTTGCAACATCAGTCACAACATTTGGCTTCTGAGAAGGGGGGACAGTTGTTTTTTTGTTTAAAGTTGGCGTAGTTCTTTTTGTTTCTTTCTTTTGTTTCTTTTTATTATTTTTATCATTTCCAGTGACTGTCAAATAGATAATCAGAAAAATCATTAGGATCGTTGCAACAATTAATAGAATAAACATGTTAAATGAAATGAACATGCATGGCCCTCGTTTCTCGTTTTTTCTTAGTTTACCAAAATTTCAAAATTTCGTCACTCTTTTCTTCAGAAAAAACGAATTTCAAAGGGGTTAAAAGAAACTTTTATAAAAAAGCCTCCTTTTTTGTGTGAAAATGCACAAAATTTCTGGAATCGTTTGCTGTTAAAACCAGATACTGGTAAAATAATTATTGTATAAGAATCATTTTAAAAAAAGATTTTTGTTACAAATAACGTATTTGTTGAAAAGGCACTGTGAAGTAGTTAGAGACGACAGCCAAGTGACTTTTAATGACAGCCGCCCAATTAATTTCATGGAGCCTTTTCGTAGAAAACGAGGAGCTTATTTTGCGTCAAAGTGAGTATATTTTCGACATGCGTGGTGGATTTACTTTTTCCAAATGTAGGGCAAGCAATGGTAGAGGTTTTGGAACGTTATGGCTGTGAAACGGTTTTACCAACAAGCCAAACGTGTTGTGGTCAGCCAACGTACAATAGTGGCTATGTGACAGAGAGCACGACAACGCTTAAGAATCAAATTGATAGTTTTGACGGTGCCGATTATGTGGTGGGACCTGCGGGGTCTTGTGTCGGCATGATGAAAGAATACCACAAATTTTTAGCAGATGATCCTATTTATGGGCCAAAAGCACAACGTTTAGCTGAGCGAACTTACGAGTTTAGTCAGTTTCTTTATCGTGTCTTAGGGGTCAAAGATGTTGGCGCAACGTTACATGGGAAAGCCACTTATCATCGTTCTTGTCATATGACGCGAATTTTAAATGAACGAGAATCGCCCTTTGTTTTGTTGGATCATGTGAAAGGATTAGAAATGATTCCTTTAGGACATCTTGAAAATTGTTGCGGATTTGGCGGAACGTTTTCAGTGAAAATGCCAGCTATTTCTGAACAAATGGTGACGGAAAAAATGAACGATGTGATTGATACGGGCGCAGAAATTTTAATTAGTGCGGATATGGGTTGCCTGATGAATATCGGGGGTAAATTCAATCGTGATGGGAAAAAGATTAAGATTATGCATATTGCAGAAGTCCTTAATCACGAAGTGGATGAAGCACGCATGGATCAACCGCAAATCATATCGGTAGGGTAAGGGGGAAGAACTGTGGGATTATCAACAAGCAATAAGCCGTTAAGTGAACGAATTGAAGAAAGTAAAAAAGATGTGTTTATGCAAAAGGCTGTCGCTAAAGCACAAGATGCCCAATGGGAGAAACGAGAAGGTGCGCGGGAAGCTTTAGGCAATTGGCCACAATGGCGTGAACTGGGAGAACAAATTCGCCAACATACAATTCAGTATCTGCCTGACTATTTAGAAGAGTTCAGTGATAACGTCGCCAAACGAGGTGGCAAAGTCTTTTTTGCTCAAACCGCCGAAGAGGCCAATGAATATGTGAAACAAGTGGTTCTAGAAAAAAAGGCGAAAAAAATTGTGAAATCTAAATCAATGGTGACGACCGAAGTCGATATTGATCCAATGTTATTGGGATTAGACGATGTCAGTGTGATGGAAACAGACTTGGCGGAATTCATTTTACAAATGGATGACTGGGATGAGCCGTCACATATTGTTTTCCCAAGTATTCATAAAAATCGCGAACAGATTCGTCAGGTTTTTGCGAAAAAATTAGGGTATCAAGGGGATAATGACCCGGTAAATTTGGCACGCTGTGCACGAGAAGTGATGCGCAAATTCTTTTTGGAAGCGGAGATTGGCATTACAGGTTGTAATTTCGCTATTGCGGATAGCGGCTTAATTAACTTAAATACAAATGAAGGAAATGCTGATTTGACCATCAGTATTCCTAAGACACAAATCGTGTTAATGGGGATGGAAAGAATCGTACCAACAATGCGTGAAGCAGAGGTTTTAGATAACCTTTTAGCCAGAAGTGCCGTTGGTCAAAATTTAACAACGTATGTGACGTTTGCTGGGCAAAAAAATGCGGATGAATCCGATGGTCCGGAAGAATTTCACGTAGTCATTTTGGATAACGGGCGTTCAAAAGCGTTAGGAACAGCCTTTCAGCCAGTCTTACAGTGTATTCGTTGTGGGTCTTGTCTGAATGTTTGTCCGGTCTATCGCCATATTGGAGGACACGGTTATGGCTCTATTTATCCAGGACCAATTGGTGCTGTGCTTTCTCCAATTTTAGGTGGATATAAACAGTTTGGGGAATTGCCTTATGCGTCTAGTCTCTGTGGGGCATGTACGGAAACATGTCCTGTGAAAATTCCATTGCACGAATTATTAATTGAACATCGTAAAGTGATGACCGATGATCTGAAAATGAAACATGGATTTGAAGATTTCCAAATGCGTATGGTAGGCAAAGCCACTGGTTCACCAGCAATGTTTAAAGCAGCCATGAAAGTCGATCATGCTGCAGCGGGCATTTTAAGTAAACAAAAAGACATTACTGTTGAAAACATGTACAATCATGGGGGCTACCTTGATAAAGGACCAGGGTTAGTAAAAGGTTGGACCGATGTTCGTGATTTGCCAAGACCACCAAAATCTTCAGAAAACTTCAGAAGTTGGTTCAAAAAACATCAAGAAGGTGAAAAAAATGACTAACGAAGCGATTCAAAATCGAGAACCTTTTTTACAAAATCTACGAGAAAAATTAGGCGTAGAAAAACAGCCTGTTTCGGCCCATCCATTTGAGCCAGTTAATCATTTACCAGAAGAACAGTTGGCAGATAAAACACCAGCAGAGCTATTAACGATTGTGAAAGAGCGTGTGGAAACGATTCACACGAACTTAGTGGAAACCACACAAGAAAATTTACTGACGACGATTCAGCAAATTGTTGCTGAGTTTGGTGGGGGCAATCTTTTATTGCCAACAGATGCACGTTTTGAAGCCTATGGATTAGCTGATTTAGCTAAGTCATTAGAGGCTGTTTCTGTTAAGCAATGGCAACCTGGAAGTGAGCAACGAGAAGCGAATATTCAAACAGCTGCTCAGGCAAATATCGCGATTGCCTTTGCTGAGTTTTTACTAGCTGAATCAGGAACGATTGTGGTGGAGTCCAATGCGGGACAAGGCAGAGCCTTACATTTTTTACCGAAGCATTACATTTCAATTATACCGTTTAGCAAACTCGTTCCACGTTCGACTCAGCCAGCAGCTTTTTATACAGAAAAAATAGAAAAAGGCGAAAAAATCGGCTCAGCGATTCACTTTATTTCAGGGCCTTCTAATTCAGGAGATATTGAAATGCAACTGGTTGTCGGGTTGCATGGTCCTTTAGAAGTTTGTTACGTGGTTGTGATGGATCGCTAAAACGCTAGAAGCATAATCAATTCAGCCCTTTTTAGAATTGATTATGTTTTTTTTATGAGCAGGATCAAAAAAGTAAGAATCAAATTTGAAAGAAATACGTTTTTTTCTGACCATTTTGTAAAAAAAGCGTACATAAAAATTAATTGGGTGTTAAGCACTATAGGATTGATTTACTTTGTGGTAGAATATGAGACATAAGATAATAAGGTTTTTGGAGGAATGAGTTTGAAATCAAAAGAATTAATTAAAACAGTCGTCTTTTTTGCCTGTTTAGCTTTGGGTCTGTTTTTACTGAGACAATTTGTATTTACGCCTGTCGTAGTGAGAGGTCATTCAATGGATCCAACGTTAGCAGATGGTGAACGGGTAATTACGTTAAAAAACACAGAAATTAATCGTTTCGATATTATTACTTTCCCAGCGCCAGATGAACCAGATAAAAATTATATTAAACGTGTGATTGGTTTACCTGGAGATACAATTGCGTACAAGGATGATACGTTGTACATCAATGGAAAAGAAGTTGACGAACCCTATTTAGATGAATTTAAAAAAGCCTTAACAGATGGTCAACCTTTGACAGGCGATTTTTCATTAAAAGAAAAAGTACCAGCAGATAGCTACTTTGTTTTAGGTGATAATCGACGGAATTCAAAAGACGGTCGTGTCATTGGTTTTATTCATAAAAAAGATATTTTGGGTGAAGTGAAATTCGTTATGTGGCCATTCTCACGGTTTGGTCCAATACCAGAAGTGTCAAAACAATAAAAGAGACAATGAGTAAAAGAGAAGGACGGAAATGTGTAAAAACAAACACATGTTTCCGTCCTTCTTTTGTGGTAAAATAAAGGCAGTGCAAAGGAAAAGGATGTGAAACCATGAGTGTGCAGTTTATTAGAGGAACCGCTGTGGCTGATTTAGAAGCGCCACTTATACAGGCGACAAAACAATGGCTAGAGGAAGACGCACAGCATGAAGTATTCTATTTAGTCCCGAACCATATTAAGTTTGAGCAAGAAATTCAAGTCTTGCAAAAGTTACGTCAATTACAGACAACTACGTCTGATTCAATAACCAGTACCCGTCTGCAGGTTTTTAGTTTTTACCGTTTGGCTTGGTACTATTTACAACATACACCTTTTTACTCGGCAGATGTTTTATCTGATGCAGGCGCTGCGATGATTTTCCGCAAAATTTTAGTAGAAGCAGAAGAAGAGTTACAAATTTTTAGAGGTGAAATTAACAAGCCTGGCTTTATTCAGCAACTATTTCAGCTTTATCAAGAAATGCGCGAAGGCAATATTGAAATTGCGGAGCTTTATCCATTTTTAGAAAAACAAACGGAGAACCCTAAAGGACAAGATTTACAACTTAAGTTTCAAGATTTAACGTTAATTTTTACACGATTCCAATTACAAATGAGTCAGTATGGCTATGAATCAGCGGAGATTATTCAACATTTAAGTGAGTATTTACAAACGGTTGATTTGTCGAATGTCCAATTCGTTATTTCAGGCTATCAGCAGTTTACTGCCAGAGAATTAAAGTTGATTGAAGTACTAATGGCGCAAGCAGGTTCTGTGAAAGTAGCCCTTTTATTGGACAAACAATATCCGCATGACTTACCTGATCCGCGGTCGTTATTTTATGAAGCGGGACAAACCTATCATCAGCTTTATCAACTAGCAAGACAGAAGCAAATCCCGATTCTTTCAGATTATGTGGAAAAGAAAGAGGTATTAATTACAAACCCAGACTTGCAAGGATTAAATGATTATTGGATTCAATCGCAAGAACACCTGCCTCCATTAAGCACAACTGACTGGAGTGGCGATGGCTTATTTCTGTGGCGTGCTGAAAACGTTAAAGAAGAATTAACACATGTTGCAACCGAAATTCGCCGTTTAGTGGTGGAAGAAGGGTATCGGTACAAAGAAATTCAGGTGTTGACTCGTGATTTAGATTGTTATGAAAATTTATTAGAACCGATTTTTGCGGAACACGAGATTCCTGTTTATGTCGACCGAGATATGGCTATGGATCGGCATCCTTTAGTCGAATGGATTGAATCTTTATTTGCTATTCATTCGTACAATTATCGTTATCGCGATGTGCTCCGTTTTTTGAGAACGGAATTATTTATGCCAATGAATCAACTCGCTACTTCTGAAGAAAGCTTGACTGATTGGTTAAACCAACGGAACGCTTGGCGCAGAAAAGTTGATATTACCGAAAATGTATTCCTGGCATACGGCTATGAAGGTTATTATTGGTCGCAAGAAAAAGATTGGGAATTTATTCGGTATGATTTTGAAGCGGAAGAGCAAGAAGATGTCGCTACGATGGAAGAAGAGTCAAATGCGATTCGTCAATCGCTTCAACGGCTGCTACCTAGTTACTTTCAAGCAATGATAAGTGCCAAAACTGGTTTGGAAGCAGCGACCGTCTTCTATAACTTTTTACTGCAAAGTGGTGTGGCAACACAATTAAAAATGTGGCGCTTACAAGCTATCGAAGCCGGTCAACTAGAAACAGCTCGTAACCATGAACAGACTTGGGATGCATTGATGTCATTACTAGATGAATACGTCACTGTTTACGGAGAAAGTTCGTTTGATTTTACAACGTTTCAAGAAATATTTGTTAGTGGCTTGGAAGGTTTGCACTATAGTAAAGTGCCGACAGCGATTGACCAAGTACAAGTTCGCGCAATGGATTTAACTCGACCTGGCGCTGCCAAGGTTACTTTTTCTATTGGGATGACGGAAGAAATTTTTCCACAAAAGAGTGAAAATAAAACACTATTGTCTGATGAAGAACGTCAGACAATCAATGATACGTTAACGGAAAACCAATATTTACGTGGGACAACCGGACGCAAAATTGCGCAAGAACCTTATGTTGCGTATCTTGTCTTTTCTTCAGCGCGAGAACGGTTATATTTAACCTATCCAAGTGTTAAAGATACCGCTCAAGAAGTCAAACCGTCTCCTTATTTTAAAAATATCCAAAAAGATTTAAACTTGCCCGTTTTTGAAAAAAATGAAACAACCATTTTCGATGATGAAACGACCAGTTTAGCCCATATTAGTACGTATCGGACGTTAATCGGTGAATTAACGCGTTTGAAAAGACAACGGAAAGAAACACAAGAAGGATTGTTGCCTTTCTGGTTAAATATGGAAAAAGCGCTAATGAACCAATCAATTGCGCCGCTAGCCAAGCAAGTTTTCGAAAGTTTAACGCATCAAAATATTCCTGAAAAGATTGATGAGGTCTTAGCAGAACCTTTATATGGTAAAGATATTTATACATCCGTTTCTCGGATGGAGAGTTTTTATCGGTGTCAATATCAATACTTTTCTCGCTATGGCTTACGTTTGAAAGTAAGAGATGTCTTTGGGCTTTCGCCAGCAGCTACAGGGGAATTTTTCCATGAAGCATTGGATCAGTTCTTTAAATTATTGATTATGAATCAACGGAACTTATCTGAATTAACCGATCAGGAAGTCAATTTATTGGCGGAGGAAGTGCTAAATAGTATTTTAGGGGATGCGCGTTTTTCTGTATTAACGACCTCTAGTCGCATGAACTATATTCGCTATCAATTGAGTCAAACAATTAAAAAAGTCAGTTGGGCGCTGAAACGCCAAAGCCAACGAAGTGGCATGACGACTGTTCAAACGGAAGTGTTATTTGGCCAAATTGCCGCTAAAAAAGGAATTTCTGGTTTGGAATTACCATTAAAAAATCAAGGGAAAATTCATGTTCGGGGAAAAATCGACCGGATTGATCAATTGGTTACCCCCGAATCAACCTATTTAGGTGTGATTGATTATAAATCGAGTCACCGTAAATTTAATATGACAGAAGCGTATTACGGCTTAGCCATGCAAATGCTGACGTACTTGGATGTGGCTTTAATGGATGCTGTACAATTAGTTGGTCAAGAAGCTAAACCTGCTGGCTCACTTTATCTGCATGTACACAATCCTACGTTATCTTATGAAGGCAAAGACGACATTGAACAACAAATGCTTAAAAAATATCAGTTTGATGGTCTTTTGATGAAAGACCCAGATTTATTGGATCATTTAGATACGAGTCTGCAAGCCAAACAAAGTTCGTTGCTGTTTCCAATTGAAGAATCCGCCAAAGAACAAATTAAGCCTGGTCGTCGCCAAGAAGATAAATTTGTGACAGAACCAGAATTAGGCGCGTTGCTTTCCCATAACCGAAATAAATTTATTGAAGCGGGGAATCAAATTATTGGCGGCGAAGTTCAACTTAACCCCGCTTATCAAGGCAAGGAACGGATTGCTTGTCGCTATTGTCCGTTTCGAAGTGTCTGTGATTTTGATGTGATGTTAAAAGAAAATAATTATCATCGTATTGAGAATTTATCCAAAGAGGAAATTATGGCGCGCTTGTTAAACAAAGATGAGGAAGGAGCAACCGAAGATGAGTAAAACAATTCCACTACGTCCAGCCAATGAGCAATTCACCGACAGTCAATGGCAAGCGGTGTTTGATGGCGATGAAAATATCTTAGTTTCTGCTTCGGCTGGCTCAGGAAAAACCACCGTTTTAGTCCGCCGTGTCATTGAAAAAGTCAAAAGCGGCGTCGATATCGATCGTCTCTTGATTGTGACGTACACTGAAGCCGCCGCCCGTGAGATGAAAGAACGGATCCAAGTGGCTTTACAAAAGGCAATGAATGAAGAACAAGATCCAGAAAGAAGACGGCATTTTTCTCGTCAAATTGCTCTTTTGCCAACAGCCAATATTAGCACGTTACATGCCTTTTGTTTAACTGTTATTCGTCGTTTTTATTATTTAATTGACATAGATCCGGTTTTTCGGAGGTTAACAGATGAAACAGAAACATTGTTATTAAAAGAAGATGTTTGGGATGCATTACGTGAACAATTTTATGCGGAAAATCAAGAAGAATTTTACCAATTAACAGCGAATTTTTCCAATGATCGTAGTGATGACGGACTCACTAACTTAATTTTTTCTTTTTATGAATTTGCCAAAGCCAATCCTGATCCAGAGGCGTGGATTAATGGCTTAACACAAGCCTACGAAGTAGGGGATCAGCTAGGCGAATCAACGTTATTTCAGACGTATTTAAAACCGCTAGCCGTTGAGACGTTACAACGAACTCTTCAGCGTTACGAAGAAATGGTGACCTTAACAGAGGGCGAAGAGAAACTTCAAAAGATTTGGTATTTAGCTCAAAATGAAAAGGAACAAACAAAACAATTTTTACAATTTTTAGAGAGAAATGATTTAGAAAGCGCCTATAATTTGACTGAATTGTTGAGCTTTGACCGCTACCCAACGGTTCGTGCCGAAGAGTTGAAACCAACCGCGGAACAAGCCAAACAGTTACGAGAACAAAATAAAAAAGCGTTAAATGATTTGAAAAAGCAACTGTTTACACTTTCTCCAGATGCCATGAAACAAGTCTTGAAAGAGGCCACGCCCATTGTTCAAGAAATGGCTCACGTGGGGAAACAATTTATGGAGGCCTATGGCGCAGAAAAACGGCTTAAAAATTTAGTGGATTTTAACGATTTAGAACATTATACGTTAGCTATTTTAGCGAAAAATCAGGCAGATGGCTGGCATGCATCAGAAGCCTCGGTTTACTATCGCGAAAAATTTGATGAAGTGTTAGTCGATGAATACCAAGATATCAATCAATTACAAGAATCTATTTTGTATTGGTTGCGCCGCCCGCTTAGCGCAGAAGGAAACCTTTTTATGGTAGGAGATGTGAAACAGTCTATTTATTCTTTCCGCTTGGCAGATCCTACATTGTTTATTGAAAAATACAATCAGTATGGGCAAGGCAAAGAGGGTAAACGAATCATTCTAGCTGAAAATTTTCGTTCTCGCAAAGACGTTTTAGACTTTACGAATTTAGTATTTAGTCAATTAATGGATGAGCGAGTGGGCCAAATTGCTTACGATGAGTCAGCTGCTTTGGTTCATGGTTTTGATCAATTTTCGGAGGCGGCTGATTATTCAACTGAATTGCTAATTTATGAAAAAAAAGCAACAGAATCAGTTGAATTTACTGAATTACAATCACCTGAGTTGTTGATTGAAGATAAGACAGAAGGGGAACTTTACGTTACTGCTTTGAAAATTCGTGAATTAATTGACCAAAATTTCTTAATTTATGATAAAAAGCTGAAAACGGATCGACCGATTACTTATCAAGATATTGTCTTATTAACGCCTACGAAGAAAAATAATTTAACTATTTTAGATGTTTTTAAATCATTAGAAATTCCAGTTCAAGTCAATGATGCTCAAAATTATTTCCAAGCAACGGAAATTCGTACAATGATTGCCTTGCTTCAATTGATTGATAATCCCTATCAAGACATTCCTTTGGCAGCTGTGTTACGTTCACCAATTGTTGGATTAAAAGAAAACGAATTAGTGCTTATTCGTTTGGCTAATAAGGAAACCAGTTACTACGAAGCATTTTTAACGTTTAATCAAAAGATGGAACCAACCATGGAGGAAGCAGTTGTTCAGGAAAAAACTATACGTTTTGCTGAATCATTAGAAAAATGGCGGGAACAGGCTCGACGCAACCAGATTAGCAACTTGCTGTGGACGATTTATCGTGAAACGGCCTATCTTGATTATGTTGGCGGGTTGCCTGTTGGCAAACAACGCCAAGCCAATTTATATGCGTTGGTCGATCGGGCCGCGGCGTATGAAAAAACAACCTTCCGCGGATTATTTCAATTTGTTCGCTTCATCGAAAAAATGCAAGAAAAAGACAAAGATTTAGCGGAACCAGTCGTTTTAAGTGAAGAGAATGCCGTACGCGTCATGACGATTCACGCTAGTAAAGGGTTAGAATTTCCGGTGGTATTCGTTTTAGATATGACCAAAGAATTTAATGTCAGTGATTTGAATGAACGCTATATCTTTGAAGAAAATTTAGGGGTAGGCATTCGTTATTTACAACCTGAAGAACGAGTTATGTACGATACTTTACCATTTTTGGCGATTAAACAAGTACGATTGAGAAAATTACTATCTGAAGAAATGCGGAAGTTATATGTGGCGTTGACACGTGCAGAACAGAAACTTTTTCTGGTGGGCTCCTATAAAGACCAAGCGGCGATGTGGAAAGAGTGGCTGAAAGTTGGCGATGTAGAAACACTGGTGCTACCAGCTGAAAATCGCTTGCAAAGTAAAAGTAGTTTAATGAATTGGGTTGGGATGACATTGGTACGCCATCAAAAAGCCGATGAATATCAGCAAGAAGTAGTAGTAAGTAACGTTCCGCAAGTCAAAAAGCACCCAGCTAACTTTCATATTCAGTGGTTCAACGAAGAACAACTACGAGCAGCCATTCAGCAATTACAATTGCCAGAAAGACAAGCAGAGGATTTAGCCGAAAAAGCGCAATTATCTGCTGACAAAATCAATCGTGGTCTTGCACGGTTAAGTTTCAATTATCCGTTTGAAGTGGCTACTCGGACCACCAGTTATCAGTCTGTTTCTGAAATCAAGCGAGTATTTGATGACCCCGATAACAAAGAAATTGGTAAAATTGAGGTTCGGGAAGACAATACTATTCAAGCGCAACCGTTGATTGTCAATCGAATGATTGAAGGAGATTTAAGTAAGCCTAAATTTTTAGATACGGTTCAAGCGCCCTCAGCAGCTGAAATTGGGACAGCAACCCATTATTTATTACAACTAATTGATTTAAGTAAGCAACCTTCTTACGAGGAAGTGCGAGCTGTTCAAGAACGCTTAGTGGAAAATAAATTGATTTTACCAGCAATTGCTGAAAAAATGAATCTGGAACAAATCGTGGCCTTCTTTGACACCGCTTTAGGAAAACAATTGATTCAACACCATCAAACCGTTAGAAGGGAACAACCTTTTTCTATGCTGATTGAAGCAGAAGAGCTCATTCAAAATTATCCAGAAACGACACAAGATGATTTATTAATTCATGGGATTATTGATGGCTATATCGAATTAGACAATCAATGCATTTTGTATGACTATAAAACCGATCATGTAAAAGGCACCTCTCCCCAAGCGATTTCTGAAATTGTCGAACGGTATCGCGGACAGATGAATCTTTATCGTAGAGCGCTACAAGAGGCAACGCATAAAGAGGTGTCGCACGTCTATTTAATTTTATTAAATGGAGGAGTAATTATTGACATGCAGACAGGAAATGTTGTAGATTTTATAAAGTAGAAAAAATTAGAAGCAGAAACACTTACATTTTGTAAGGAATGTGCTATACTCATTGAAGAGGTGAGGAAGATGGAAAAAGTAAAAACAGAATCGTTTGTACTTTGTCCCAAATTTGAAAAATCATTTTCAATACTTGGTAAAAAATGGAATGGTTTAATTATTGATGTTTTATTAGAACGAGGTCCTCAACGTTTTGGCGAATTAAAAGAAAAAATTCCAATGTTAAGTGATCGTGTCTTAGTAGAGCGATTGAAGGAACTAGAAGCTGAAGGAATTATCACCAAAGCTGTTCGTTGCGGTGAAGGAAATCGCTTAGAATATTTCCTGACCGAAAAAGGCGAAGACTTGCAATTAGCAATGGAACAAATTCAACATTGGGCAGAAAAATGGGTAAAAGACGAAGAATGCAGTTGACCGCAAGCAAAACTTCTTGTAAACTAAACGTAATTAAATAACTAAAAAAACAGTGATGGAAACAAGTAGTTTGAATTTACGTGTTTTAGGGAGATGCAGCCAGAGACTGGAAGCTGATTTACACAGTCACCAAGCGAAATTCACTTCCTGAGTTTGTTTGTTTTCAAGAAGAAAGCAAACCGGTAATTGCCGTTAAATGAAATGAGTGCATGACAACAATTTGTTATGAATTAGGATGGTAACACGATAGCTCGTTCCTTTGAAAGGAATGGGTTATCGTTTTTTTTAGTTTAAATAAAAGATAGAGGGGAACGCATAATGACATTACAAGCGCAATTAGAAGCTCTTAGAGACAATACGCTCAAAGAAATCGCACAAGTTGCTACTTTAAAAGAATTAAACCAAATTCGCGTAGAAACATTAGGGAAAAAAGGGCCAATCACCGAAGTATTAAGAGGCATGAAAAACCTTTCACCAGAAGAACGACCAGTGGTGGGGGGCTTTGCAAATGAAATTCGTGATTTATTAACAGAAGCAATTGAAGCGCGCAAAGTTGTTTTAGAAAACGAAGCATTAAATGCGGCACTAAAAGAAGAAAGTTTAGATGTAACTTTACCTGGAAAACAAATGCCTCAAGGCACACGTCATATTTTGACACAAGTTATGGAAGAGATTGAAGATATTTTCTTAGGCATGGGTTATCAAGTAGTGGAAGGATACGAAGTAGAATCCGATCATTATAATTTCGAACGCATGAATCTACCAAAAGATCATCCGGCACGCGACATGCAAGATACGTTTTATATTTCAGATGAGATGTTAATTCGTACGCATACTTCACCAGTTCAAGCTCGAACAATGGAAAAACACGATTTTTCAAAAGGTGCATTACGAATGATTTCTCCTGGGAAAGTATTCCGTCGTGATACAGATGATGCGACACATAGTCACCAATTCCATCAGATTGAAGGCCTTGTTGTCGATAAAAATGTCACAATGGGTGATTTAAAAGGGACGTTAGAAGTCATGATGAAAAAAATGTTTGGTGAAGATCGTAAAATTCGTTTACGTCCTAGCTATTTCCCTTTTACAGAACCTTCAGTCGAAGTAGATGTTAGCTGTTTTAAATGTGGCGGGGCAGGTTGTAACGTCTGCAAACATACAGGTTGGATTGAAATTTTAGGTGCGGGGATGGTTCATCCAGATGTGTTACAAATGTCAGGGATTGATCCAACAGAGTACTCAGGCTTTGCCTTTGGCTTAGGACCAGATCGCGTTGCTATGTTACGTTACGGTGTAAATGATATCCGTAATTTTTATCAAAATGATTTACGTTTCTTAAATCAATTCAAGGTAAAGGAGTAGTTGAAAAATGTTAGTTTCTTATAAATGGTTAAATGAATATGTTAATCTTTCAAACGTTACTCCGCAAGAATTAGCGGACAAAATGTCTGTGACAGGTATCGAAGTTGAGGGCGTTGCTGTACCTGAAGAAGGATTAAAGAAAATTGTTGTCGGTGAAGTAAAAGAATGTGTTCCTCATCCAAACTCTGACCACTTATCAATTTGCCAAGTAGACATCGGTGAAGAAGAATTGTCACAAATTGTTTGTGGAGCACCAAATGTAAAAGCCGGAATTAAAGTCATCGTAGCATTACCTGGTTCAAGAATTGCAGGAAATCAAAAAATTAAAAAAGGCAAAATGCGTGGCGAAGTCTCTAACGGAATGATTTGTTCGTTAGAAGAGCTAGGATATTCAGATAATGTCGTACCAAAAGCCTATGCTGAAGGGATTTATTATTTACCTCAAGAAGCAGTGAATGGGACACCTGTTTTCCCTTATTTAGACATGGATGATGCGATTATTGAATTATCAATTACACCAAACCGTGCAGATGCACTAAGTATGAGAGGGGTAGCCTATGAAGTTGGCGCAATTTATCGTCAAACACCTCAGTTTAATGATCCCGAACTCAAAGAAGATGCTTCAGATAACGTGGAAAATTACGTAACAGTGACTGTTGAAGATTCACAAGATGCGCCAGCGTATCAAATTCGTGTTATTAAAGATGTGACGATTGCAGAAAGTCCTCAGTGGTTGCAAAACCGATTGATGAATGAAGGAATCCGTCCGATTAACAATGTGGTGGACGTGACAAATTATATTTTATTATTATTTGGTCAACCATTGCATGCATTTGATTACCAAAAATTAGATAGCAAAGAAATCTTGGTTCGTCGAGCAACAGCAACAGAAGAACTAATTACATTAGATGGTGAAACACGTCAATTAACAGAAGAAAATATCGTCATTACGAATGGAAAAACGCCTGTCGGCTTAGCCGGAGTAATGGGTGGGGCTAATTCTGAAATCAGTCAAGAAACAACAACTGTGGCTTTAGAAGCGGCATTGTTCAATCCATTGTCTATTCGCAAAACGTCTAAACAATTCAATTTACGGAGTGAATCTTCAAGTAGATTTGAAAAAGGCATCAACCAAGCGACAGTTGGGCTAGCTTGTGATGTGGCAGCCGCGATGATTGCAGAGTTAGCCAACGGAACAGTGGTCTCAGGCACTGCAGTTGGTTCTGAAGTGGCCGTTAAAGAAGCGCAGGTAGCTGTGACTTTAGAGCGAATCAACCAATATTTAGGCACTGCATTAGATGAAGCAACGGTGAATGAAATTTTTGAAGCACTCGGTTTTGCTTATGAAGTAAATCAAGGCGCATATGAAATTACGATTCCACCAAGACGTTGGGATATTGCGATTGAAGCAGATATTATTGAAGAAGTGGCGCGCATTTATGGATATGATCATTTACCTTCAACATTGCCAAGTGGAGAAACAGTTGCTGGAAGTCTAACCAAAGCACAACATGTTACGCGCCAATTAAAGAGCTTACTGGAAGGTCATGGTACGAGTGAAGCCATCAGCTATGCGTTGACAACAGAAGAAAAATCCCGTCAATTTATGATGAAAGAAAGTCAAACAACACGGTTGCAATGGCCAATGAGTGAAGAGCGTTCTGTGTTACGTATGAACTTAATTTCTGGTTTATTAGATGATGTCGCATACAATGTGGCACGTAAAAATAATAATATCGCCTTCTACGAAGTAGGACGCGTTTTCTACCAAACAGAAGATCCAACAAAAAATTTACCTACAGAAGAAAATCACTTAGCACTTGCTTTAACTGGTAATACAATGGTTAAAGATTGGCAAACAAAAGCAACAGCCGTTGATTTTTATACAGTAAAAGGCTTAGTGGAAAGTATTGTAGCTGTTTTAGGATTAACAGAAAAAATCAGTTATCAAGCGACAACGGCGATTCCAGAAATGCATCCAGGCCGGACAGCATGGATTTATTTAAAAGATGAAGTGGTTGGTTTTGTCGGACAAGTTCACCCAACGACAGCAAAAGCGTACGATATTCCTGAAACATATGTTGCTGAATTAAACTTGCAACAATTAGTAGCCACAGAAGCAGGCGGGGTTACTTATGAAGCAGTTTCTAAATTCCCAGCAGTTTCTCGAGATATTGCTTTATTAGTCGATGAAACAGATACCAATCAAGAACTAGT
>OJXH01000176.1_pt1 | contig 13775 bp, 13 predicted proteins | sample 1600621 | NCBI WGS metagenome assembly OJXH01 (sample SAMN04436989, study PRJEB24849) | human gut metagenome | biome: human gut; feature: NICU; material: stool | host: Homo sapiens | place: USA: Saint Louis, MO | collected 2013-03-12
AATAAAATCAGCAACAAATTCCTATCTAAATCAATATGATATCCAGCTACTTTGTTTTCAATTTATTAACTATTTGAATAGCAATTCTCTGTAAAACATAAAAAGCAACCTCAACTATTATCTCTAGAATACACATCTATTTAAAAACTGTGCTTTCTTGATAAATATATTGAGATTGCTCATCATATTAGTTTATTTGTTTTCGTTGGAATATATACTAATCCATTCATAAATTAGCTTTATCCGAGTTTAAAATGTTGGCAGTTAATTATGTTTAGATATTATTCTTCAACATCAATAGAGTCAATTACAACATCATGAAGTGGTTTGTCTTGTGGTCCCACTTTTGTATTTGCAATATCTTCTAAAGTAGTTTCACCATCAATGATTTGACCGAATACTGTATGTTTTTGATCTAACCATGGTGTACCACCCTTTTCGCCATATGCATCAACGATTGGTTGAGGCCAGCCACCATCTGCAAGTTGACTTAACATATTTTGAGGTACTTCTTTCATTTGAACAATGAAAAATTGTGAACCATTTGTATTAGGTCCTGAGTTAGCCATTGATAATGCGCCATATAAGTTAAATGCATTTAACGAAAATTCATCTTCAAAAGCACCGCCATAAATACTTTCGCCACCCATACCAGTAGCTGTTGGATCGCCACCTTGAATCATGAAGTCATTAATGACACGGTGGAATGTTATTCCATCATAATAACCATTTTTTGCATGTGTCACAAAATTTTCAACTGTTTTTGGTGCAATATTTGGAAATAATTTGAATGTCATGTCACCTTTATTTGTGTGCATAACCACTTTAATTTCACCTTGTTGTACTTCTTTGTTTAACTGTGGATAGTTAGCCATTTATATTCTCCATTCATGTTATGATACATATATATTAACATACTTTTAAGGGAGGAAAATAGCATGAAGCTATATCGATTTTCACACAAAACAGGTAGCTATGGTGTCACGATTGTTGAAGAAAATGGAGACGATGTCCTTGTTAAAGTTGAACAAGTTATCAAACACCCGAAACAAGGTGATTTACATAACCCTACTGAAACTGAAGGTGTATTTTTCCATGAACGCAAAGCATTAAGTCATTTTGAAAAACGCTATACGAAACGTTCACAATTACGCGACTTCAATGTTGATGTATTGCGCTATGAAGATTCACTTCAACAAGCAATTACAGATTTAGAAACTAAACTTAAAGCTCAGCAAACAAAACATGCTGAAATGTCTTTAGCTAGTTTAGCACGCTTAAAAGAAGATTATTCACTTCAATACAAAGAAAATTTTAAATAAAAAATGACGTGTTTCTTCTTATTTAAATACTTCTGAAAATAAAGCACAACAAGGAGTGTGTACGTTTTTCAGAACTATATCATTCATGTATAATGAATAACATAAATATTTTTTAAAGGAGGACAACATAGTGAGTTTGTTACATATTGCGGTGATATTACCGTTAATATTCGCACTCATTATTCCTATCCTGTATAGATTTTTTAAACGTATACATTTAGGATGGTTCTTATTACCTGGCCCTATCGTCATATTTATTTATATGCTTACATTAATTAAAACGACGATGTCAGGTAATACTGTAATGAAAACCTTAAATTGGATGCCTCATTTTGGTATGAACTTTGATTTATATCTTGATGGCTTAGGTTTACTCTTTAGTTTGCTTATTTCAGGAATCGGCAGTTTAGTAGTATTATATTCAATCGGCTACTTAAGTAAGTCAGAACAACTAGGGAATTTTTATTGTTATTTATTACTATTTATGGGTGCAATGTTAGGTGTCGTACTTTCAGATAATGTTATTATTCTATATTTATTCTGGGAGCTAACGTCATTTTCTAGTTTTTTACTTATTTCATTCTGGCGCGAACGACAAGCATCTATATATGGTGCTCAAAAATCGCTTATAATCACAGTATTTGGTGGTCTATCATTATTAGGTGGTATCATCTTACTCGCTATACCAACACAATCATTTAGCATTCAGTACATGATTCAACATGCTTCTGAAATTCAAAATAGCCCATTCTTCATTTTTGCGATGATTTTAATCATGATTGGTGCTTTTACAAAATCTGCTCAGTTTCCATTTTATATTTGGCTACCAGATGCAATGGAAGCACCTACACCAGTCAGTGCTTATCTTCATTCAGCAACAATGGTTAAAGCAGGGTTATATTTAATCGCTCGAATGACACCAATCTTCGCAGCATCGCAAGGTTGGATATGGACTGTCACACTTGTTGGTTTAATTACGTTATTCTGGGCTTCGCTAAACGCAACAAAACAACAAGACTTGAAAGGTATACTGGCATTTTCAACAGTATCCCAATTAGGTATGATTATGGCGATGCTTGGAATCGGTGCCATTAGTTATCACTATCAAGGCGATGATAGCAAAATATATGCTGCTGCATTCACGGCTGCAATATTCCATTTAATCAACCATGCAACATTTAAAGGTGCCCTATTTATGATTACTGGTGCAGTGGATCATTCTACTGGTACACGTGATGTTAAGAAATTAGGTGGCTTACTAACAATTATGCCTATTTCATTTACAATCACTGTTATTACAGCATTAAGTATGGCTGGTGTACCACCGTTCAATGGTTTCTTATCAAAAGAATCATTTTTAGAAACAACATTTACAGCAAGCAAAGCAAATTTATTCAGTGTTGATACATTAGGCTACCTATTCCCAATCATTGGTATAGTGGGCAGTGTCTTCACATTTGTATATTCAATTAAATTTATAATGCATATATTTTTCGGACAATATAAACCTGAACAATTACCTAAAAAAGCACACGAAGTATCAATATTAATGCTTTTATCACCAGCTATTTTAGCTACATTAGTAATTGTATTTGGTTTATTCCCTGGCATTTTAACTAATTCGATTATTGAACCAGCTACATCTTCGATTAATCATACGGTAATTGATGATGTTGAATTCCATATGTTCCATGGATTAACGCCTGCCTTTTTATCAACATTAGTGATTTATATTTTAGGTATCTTACTAATTGTGACATTTAGTTATTGGGTGAAATTGTTGCAACGACAACCTGGTAAACTAACATTCAATTATTGGTACAACAGAAGTGCAAATGTTATTCCAAACTACTCTGAAAAGATGACGAATAGCTATGTTACCGATTATTCACGTAATAATTTAGTTATCATTTTTGGTGCATTAATTTTATTAACATTTGTCACTGTATTCTCAGTACCTTTCAACATTAATTTTAAAGACGTTAGTCCGATTAGAATTTTCGAAGTTTGTATCGTAATTTTATTATTAAGTGCTGCCTTTTTAATTCTTTTCGCTAAATCAAGATTATTTAGCATCATTATGTTAAGTGCAGTTGGATATGCTGTGTCTGTATTGTTTATATTCTTTAAAGCACCCGACTTAGCATTGACACAGTTTGTCGTTGAATCTATTTCAACAGCATTGTTCTTATTATGCTTCTATCACTTACCAAATTTAAATCGTTATAATGAAAAGCGCTCATTCCAGCTTACTAATGCTTTAATTGCTGGTGGTGTTGGTTTGTCCGTCATTATTATCGGTTTAATTGCATACGGAAATAGACATTTTGAATCGATTTCTAAGTTTTATCAAGAGCACGTTTATGATTTAGCTCACGGTAAAAACATGGTAAACGTTATACTAGTTGATTTCCGTGGTATGGATACTTTATTCGAGTCATCTGTGCTTGGTATCGCAGGATTAGCTGTATATACAATGATTAAATTACGTAAAAAGCGTCAAACGCAAGGTAACGAGGTGAAAAATCATGAATAGACAACAAAATGATCTAATTTTGCAATTTGCTGCAGTTATTATCTTTTTCATGGTAATGGTCTTTGGTTTTTCACTTTTCTTAGCAGGACATTATACACCTGGTGGCGGTTTCGTCGGCGGATTATTATTCGCAAGTTCACTTGTTATCATTACGATTGCATTTGATATAGAAACAATGCGTAAAATTTTCCCATTAGATTTTAAAATCTTGATAGGTATCGGATTAGTTTTTTGTATTGCGACGCCTATTGCAAGTTGGTTTTTAGGCAAAAATTTCTTTACGCATGTCACATTTGATATACCGTTATTTATATTAGAACCTGTTCATATGACAACAGCAGTATTCTTTGATTTCGGTGTTTTATGTGCAGTAGTTGGTACTGTCATGACAATTATTATTTCGATTGGAGAGAACGAATAGTGGAAATTATTATGATTTTTGTTAGTGGTATTCTCACAGCAATTAGTGTCTATCTCGTTTTGTCTAAAAGTCTGATACGAATTGTTATGGGAACTACGCTATTAACACATGCAGCAAATTTATTTTTAATAACTATGGGCGGACTTAAACATGGTACTGTTCCAATTTATGAAGCGAACGTAAAAAGCTATGTTGATCCTATCCCGCAAGCACTTATTTTAACAGCAATCGTTATCGCCTTTGCGACAACAGCCTTTTTCTTAGTATTAGCATTTAGAACATATAAAGAATTAGGCACAGATAACGTTGAGAGTATGAAAGGAGTTCCAGAAGATGATTGAAAGTAATATGCTTGTGTTAACGCTCGTCATTCCAGTAATTACAGCCATATTACTTGTCTTTATTGGAAAACGTCCTATTATAAAGCGTTATGTCGCACTAGGCGGTACATTATTAACCTTGGTCGCGGCAATTATCAATTTAGCAAATGTTGTAAAACATGGACCATTACGAGTTGAACTAGGTTCATGGAAAGCGCCTTACAGTATTGTCTTTGTTTTAGACATATTCAGTGCCCTACTAATTATTACTAGTATTATTATTACAGCAATTGGTATTGAACGTGAAAGATATTGTTATTATTTTTCAGTACTATTTATGTTAATAGGTATCATTGGTGCATTCACAACTGGTGACATTTTCAACCTATTCGTATTTTTCGAAGTATTTTTAATGTCATCTTATTTCTTATTAGTAATTGGTTCTACAAAAATTCAACTACAAGAAACAATAAAATATGTTCTTGTTAACGTTGTATCGTCATCCTTCTTCGTAATGGGTGTAGCGATTTTGTATTCAGTAGTAGGAACATTGAATCTAGCAGATATAAGCAATAAATTAGCTAACCTTTCAGCGCATGACAGTGGCTTAGTCAATATCGTTTTCATACTATTTATCTTTGTTTTTGCTACAAAAGCTGGCGTATTCCCAATGTTTGTTTGGTTACCTAGTGCATACTATGCACCACCAATTCCAATCATTGCATTCTTTGGTGCTTTGTTAACAAAAGTTGGTGTTTATGCAATCACTAGAACATTGAGCCTATTCTTTAGTGATAATGTAAGCTTTTCACATTATGTCATTTTATTCTTAGCACTATTAACGATCATCTTTGGTTGTGTCGGTGCTGTTGCATATGCCAACATTAAAAAAATCATCCTATACAATGTCATGATTGCTGTAGGTGTGATCTTAGTCGGCGTTGCAATGATGACAGAGTCAGGTATGATTGGTGCTATTTACTATACATTGCACGACATGTTAGTAAAACTTGCATTATTCTTGCTTATCGGAATTATGATTAAAATTACAGGCACTGCTGATTTAAGACAATTTGGTGGCTTAATTAAACGATATCCTGTACTTGGTTGGTCATTCTTTATCGCAGCATTAAGTTTAGCTGGCATTCCCCCACTCAGTGGCTTTTATGGAAAATTTTTCATTGTCCAATCAACATTTGAAAGAGGATTTTATTTAAGTGGTGTCATCGTCTTATTATCAAGTTTAGTCGTATTATATTCTGTCATTCGCATATTCCTACAAGGCTTTTTCGGTCAACCAAAAGGATATGATCTTAATAACAAAGTCGACGTCAAATATTTAACTACGATTGCAATCGTTGCAGTTGTGATAACTGTTTTATATGGATTGTCAGCAGATTACTTATATCCAATGGTAAAAGCTGGTGCAGAAACATTCTACAATCCATCAACCTACGTTAAAGCTGTATTAGGAGGTAAATAACATGGCTGTACAATTAGTTTTAAACTTTATTATTGCAGTGTTTTGGTTGTTTGTGACAAATAGTTACACAACAAATAACTTTGTGTTAGGTTTCATCTTTGGCCTAGTTCTTGTTTACCTCTTACACAGAGTGTTACCAGGTAGATTTTATGTCATCACGCTATATCGTATTATTAAATTAGTTATTATTTTCTTAATCGAACTGATTAAAGCTAATTTTGATGTTTTGAAAATTATTATTAAACCTTCGATTAAAAATGAACCAGGATTCTTTGTTTATCACACAGATTTAAAAAAAGATTGGCAAATTGTCTTGTTGTCTAATTTAATTACATTAACACCTGGTACTGTAGTGCTTGGTGTAAGTGATGATCGTACAAAAATTTATATTCATGCCATAGATTTTTCAACTAAAGAGCAAGAAGTAGAAAGTATTAAAACATCATTAGAGAAGATTGTAAGAGAGGTGGGCGAAATATAATGAATCATAATGTTATTATCGTTATTGCATTAATCATAGTTGTCATTTCTATGTTAGCTATGCTCATTCGCGTTGTGCTAGGCCCATCACTTGCCGATCGTGTTGTCGCATTAGATGCGATTGGTCTTCAATTAATGGCAGTTATAGCATTATTCAGTATTTTATTAAATATTAAATACATGATTGTCGTTATTATGATGATTGGTATATTAGCCTTTTTAGGTACTGCAGTATTCTCTAAATTTATGGACAAAGGTAAGGTGATTGAACATGATCAAAATCATACTGATTAGTCTTGCACTTATCTTTGTTATCATCGGTGCTTTAATTAGCGCCCTAGCAGCCATAGGATTATTGAGACTTGAAGATGTATATTCACGTGCACATGCTGCCGGAAAAGCATCAACATTAGGTGCAATGTCATTACTATTTGGTACGTTTTTATATTTTATTGCTACTCAAGGTTTTGTAAATATGCAATTAATCGTTGCGATTATCTTTGTATTAATTACAGGTCCTCTTTCAAGTCATATGATTATGAAAGCAGCATATAATATTAAAACGCCTTATACTAAAAAGACTAAAGTCGATGAAATTTCTGAAGACTTAAAAGACACAAAATTATAGATTATATAACAAAGTCATGAATATAAATCAACAACAAACAGCAGTAAGATGATTCCAAATTAGGAATGATTTTACTGCTGTTTTCTTTTGACATTGTTACCTCTTTTTCAATGATTTTAGTTTAGTACATACTTCTTTGACTACACCTTCGCCCTATCTAGGTATATCTCTTTAATTTAATTGCCTTTCATGTCGTTATGTATTATGATAATAATGATTATAAATCGTAACGATTACGCTTTAAAAAGAGAGAGGTTTTATTATGCATTGGACAATTATCGGCGGTGGCATACAGGGAACTGCAATCGCACAAAAACTATTATCAAGCGGATTAACAACAGACCGATTAACAATCATTGACCCACATGAAACTTTTTGCCAAAGGTTTAACTCATATACAAATCGAATAGAAATGCCTTATTTAAGATCACCGATTGTACATCACGTACATCCACAACCGTTCCATCTAAAACAATTCGCTAAACAGCACCAATATACAAATGCTTTTTATGGTCCTTATCAGCGACCTGAATTGACAATGTTTATGGATCATATTGCACATGCTTCTAAACAATATCAATTAGAGGATTGCTTGGTTCAAGGTTTAGTTCAAACTTTAGATAAACAAGAAGACAAATGGCATATCAAGTTAGAAGATGGACAAATTATCACTACAGATTGCGTCGTTATTGCAATAGGCAGTACAAATATTCCGTTTATGCCTGACATTTTAAAAGACAAACAGAATGTAAATCATATCTTCGAGAAAGAACATGATCAAGTAGTATATGATAAGACCGATCATATCGTTGGTAGTGGTATTACTGCTGCACATCTTGCACTTAAATTGTTAAATCATGATGACGATAAAAAGATTCATTTATGGCTAAATAAAGATATTGAAATACATGACTTTGATGCTGATCCTGGTTGGTTAGGTCCGAAAAATATGTCTTCATTTTTAAGTACTAAAAGTATGCCTGAAAGAAATGCCATTGTACAACGTGAACGTCATAAAGGATCAATGCCTCACGAACTGTACTTACGCCTTAAAAAACATATTAAAAATGGTCGTATAAATGTGCATAAAACACCTATCACTCAAATTAGTGATGGTTTAATTAACACTGAAAATGATTCTGTTCCATATCAACAGATTATGGTTGCAACTGGTTTTGAACAAGATTTTATGTCACAACCACTTATTAAGCAATTAATACAAAATTATGATGCACCTATCAACGAATGTAATTACCCTGTTATTTCCGAAAAATTAGAATGGATACCAAATCTATATGTCGCAGGATGCTTTGCAGACTTAGAATTAGGACCATTTGGTAGAAATGTTATGGGTGGCCGTAAAGCTGCCGAACGCATTGAACAAGCATTTCTAAAATTACAACAATATAGCGCATAAAAAAACTGCTAGCCGTAGTTATGAATATCTCATAACTTTTCAGCTAGCAGTTCTTTTATTTTAAAGGTTTAATAGCAACTGTACCACGCATAACTGTAATTAATTGTTCTTTGTCATTCTTAATTTTTATATCCCATACATGTGTTGACTTACCTTGATGAATAATTTCAGCTGTCGCAATAACACGACCATCTTTAGCAGAATGAATATGATTGGCATTCATCTCTAAACCTAATGGAATAAATTTGGTTGTATCAATTAGATTAGCAGATCCTAATGAACATGCTGTTTCACCTAAAGCAATCGAAGCACCGCCATGTAAATATCCAAATGGTTGTTTTACTTTATCAGTAACAGGCATAGAAATAACAACTAAACCATCTTCCTGGTGATCTATTGACATCTCAAATGTCTCTAATAAATGAGTCATATTTTCACCTCTTTATGCTTATAGTACCATAGCAGCAATAGTACCGAAAATCATTAAAGGAATATTATAAAACAAGAAGTTTGGTACACATGTATCGCGTATATGATCATGTTGGCCATCAACATTTAATCCCGCAGTTGGTCCTAATGTTGAATCACTTGCAGGTGAACCTGAGTCACCTAATGCACTCGCTGTTCCAATCAATGCGATTAATGCCATTGTATCTAGTCCAATTGACGCTCCAAAAGGAATGAATAATGATGCGATAATAGGAATTGTTGCAAATGATGATCCAATACCTAAAGTGACAATTAAACCTATCACATACATCATGATAATGCTAAATAATTTATTATCACCAGTAATACTTGTTAAAGTTTTAACTAATTCATCTATATCACCAGTAGCATTCATTACACCAGCAAATCCATTTGCTGTTAAAATAACTACACCAATATAAGCCATAATTTTAATACCTTCAACAAACTTAGCATCTAATTCATACCAATTATATGCACGTGAAATAAAGAATACGAGTACCCCGGCCAGTGCACCAAAAATCATTGAATCTGTAAACGTTTGTACTAAAAATGTAGCTAGTATTGCCACAATTGTTACTATTAAGATATATGGTTTTAACTCTGTAACATTGTCACTATCTGAAATTTTACGTGTTTCATATTCACGTGGTTTACGATATACATATAAACCGATAAGTAAGCCAACAATATACCCCATTGAAGGAATAAGCATTGCTTTCCAAATCATATTAAACTCAATTGGGTGATTCGCCTTTGCAAAGCCACTTTGAATAATTTGCTGGAAAATTTGACCGAATCCATATGGTAATAACACATACGGGAAACATAAACCAAAACCGATAATCAAACCGATTAAACGTCTATCTATTTTTAAGTCATTAAACAGACTTAATAATGGTGGGATGACAATTGGAATGAATGCAATATGTACAGGAATTAAGTTTTGACTCATGATACTCATAGCTAATAATGCAATGATTATTGTCACTTTCACTTTAACTCTTGACCATCGACTATTTTCAGCGTGAATTGCATTTATTATTTTTCCTACTAAATAGTCTGTGATACCACTGTATGAAATTAATGCTGCAAATCCACCTAATAAGGCATAGCTTAATGCTACCTCAGCACCATCGACTATATTTTTCCCAAATACATTTATAACTTTTTCAATGCTCATGCCTGAAATTAAGCCACCTACTAGCGCACTGATAAATAAGCTTATAACTACGTTTAATCGACATAAACATAGCACAATCATTAATATTACTGCTATTACTACTGCATTTATCATATGACAACCACCCTTTATCACTCTATCGAACTAAAGCGTTTATAGACTACATAGTATCAGTAGCTTTAACACCTGTCAATAGCAAACTATACCAATAATCTTTATTTTTTAGTTAATTGTCTTTCTTAAAATAATTTTCGCTTTCATTAAATTAAACAATTTTACAAGTCTGGAACACCAATCAAAATCCTAAGTTCTATAATGTTATATTAGTAGTCGTTGACTGAATGAACATATGCTTATAATAAGTTTTTGCAATGCTAATCAAGTTGATTTATGCTCACAAGGATATGCGATTTATATTTTCTTACAACAATGAAAATGCCTGATACAATGCGATCCTTTATACTTTCAAGAGTTAAATTAGAAATGTATAACAAGACACAAGTTGTATCAGGCAAATAATTAAATTATTGTTGTTTTAACCATTGTACTATCGTCGGAATCATAAATCCTGTTGGCCCTTTTGGACCATTATATGAAGCTTTATTAGTCGTTGCTGGACCTGCAATATCGAAATGAATGTGAGGTGTTTGACCACTAAAATGTGTTACAAAACTTGCCGCAAATAGCGCTTTACCTTGTCCATTCGTATGGTTAACTAAATCAGCGATATCACTGTGTTTAATACTTGCACGTTCGGTTGCAGTAATCGGTAATTCAAATACCATTTCATCGACTTTAGAACTTATTTGTAATATGTCGTTTAATATCACTTTACTATTCGATTCAAATGCAGCAGCTTTATCATCGCCAAGTGCAACGATGGCTGCACCCGTTAATGTAGCAAAGTCCATAATCACACTAGGCTGATATTGATTTGCATAATACACAGCATCTGCAAGGACTAATCTACCTTCAGCGTCTGTATTCATTACTTCTACAGTTTCACCACTTAACGCTGTAAATACATCATCTGGCTTCATTGATGCTTCATTTATCATATTTTCAGCACAAGCAAGCACTCCGACAATATTTACAGGCAGTTGTAAACGACTAGCCGCTTCAATGATACCAACGACATTCGCAGCGCCACACATGTCATATTTCATTGTAGCCATGCCATTCTTCGTTTTAATACTATAACCACCAGAATCATACGTTATACCTTTACCAACTAAGGCAATTGGTGCTTCATCTTTGTCTTTGCCATTATATGTGATGGTTACTAATCTCGGTTTATGCTTACTACCTTTACCTACCGCTTGTAAAAGTCCAAATCCTTCAGAAACTAAAGTGTCATAATCTTTAACCTCTACTTTGACCTTTGTATTTTTAAAATGATTAACAATATCTTCTGCAAATGTTTGTGGTGTTAATACATTCGGTGGCATATTACTAAAGTCTCTTGCCAAATTAATGGACTGGCCAATACTGATACCTTCATGAATAAAATCTAATTCAATTAATGATTCACTAATAAGGTTTAAATTTGTCTTAAACGGTGCCTTCTTACTTGATTTATAATGATCGAATTCATATGTTGCACGCTCACTTTGAATACCGCATGCCATTAATACATCTGATAACTGATCATATTTTGAAATAAATGACTCCATAAGTAAATACGTATCTTCAATGTGTTCTGACTTTATGTATTGGAAAAGATGTCCCCATATTTTCAACATATCTTGATAACTACGTGTTTTTAAGTTTCCTAAACCAACTGTAATTAAACGATATGTTTGATCTTGTACATCAAATGCAGTTGTATAAATCTTCCCAACTTTACTACCAATAATATGTTGATGTTTTAGTCTTTCAAGTGATTCTGTAATATCGATATGATTAAAACTAATGCGCTCTAACTGATTTAAATGTTCTGGTATACCAATAATCAATGTATTTATTTCGTTGCTTATTGTGTTATTTAATTTAAAATTCATAATGTACCTCCTTAGATTTGATATGTTACTCACTTCAAATTGTACAACAATAAAGCCCTTCAGTGACACTGAAGGACTTTATAAATGAATAATTTAATTTTATGTGTTTAGCTGTAACTTAATTTAAAGCCTAGAATTTACCTTTTTTGAAAGCTAAACCGATACCACCGATTTTGAATACCGCACGTGTATCAATCACTTTTTTCATGAATGCTGCTTTTTTACCAGCGATAGGTTTACCAAATACCATACCTACACCGTCATGTGAACCTAAAGAACAAACAGTTCCACGATCAACGTATTCGAATTCTTCAGTTGATTCACCGTTTAAGATGCGTTTAATGTTTTTAGCAACACTTTCACCTTGTTGCATTGCAATTTGTGCTGTAGTTGGTAATGGACGCTCTTCTCCAGCTGGGATAAACGCTGAACAGTCACCAATAACAAAAATGTTGTCGTAACCATTGATTGTTAAATCTTGCTTTGTAACGATACGTCCACGTTTAACGCCTTCAAATGATTCTTCCATTAATTTACTACCACGTACACCAGCAGCCCATACTGAAGTACCTGCATTTAATTGTTGTTTTTCACCATCTACTTCAACTACGAAACCTTTTTCGTTACAAGCAACGATTGGTGTAGCAATTTTAAATTCAACACCGCGGTCTTCTAAGTAGCTAACTGCGTGGTTAACTAATTCTTCTGAGAACATTGGTAACATTTTAGGTGCTGCTTCAACACAAGTGATTTTAACTTTATTTTGATCCACACCATATTTGCTACATAATTCAGGAATTCTGTCTGTTAATTCACCTAAGAATTCAACACCAGTGAATCCAGCACCACCAACTAAGATAGATAAATCGTTATCATCTTTTTCTTTTGATGCTGCATAGTTAGCAAATTTGTCTTCGATATGACGTGATAATTCACGTGCTGTGATAACATTTTCAATTTGGAAAGCATGATCTTTCATACCTTCGATGCCGAATGTTTCACTAACGAAACCTAATGCTACTACTAAAATATCAAAGTCATAAATACCTTGATTTGTTTCTACCTTTTTAGCATCACGGTCAATTTTTGTTACTTCTGCTTGAACAAAGTTCACTTTGTCTTTCTTCAAGACACTTTCCACAGGATATAATACATCTTCATAGTTTAGTGTACCTGCTGATGCTTCATGTAACCATGTTGCTTCATAGTGATATTCATTTTTATTAATAAGCGTAATTTCTGCTTCTTCTGTTGATATCGCTTTTTGCAATTTAGTTACAGTTTGTAAACCTGCATAACCAGCACCAAGTACAAGTACTTTTTTACGATCTTGAGCCATTTAATTTCACCTAAGCTTTCATATTTTTTTAACCAAATGCTGATAATTACTAGTAACAACTGGTCATTACTACTTTTACCACAATGTATACTAGTTTATCATCATTTTGTTATTTAAGTCTTTTAAATTATGTAAAAACCTGTGATGTTCACAAAAAAGACATTTTTAATCCAATACG
>OJXH01000177.1_pt1 | contig 13693 bp, 10 predicted proteins | sample 1600621 | NCBI WGS metagenome assembly OJXH01 (sample SAMN04436989, study PRJEB24849) | human gut metagenome | biome: human gut; feature: NICU; material: stool | host: Homo sapiens | place: USA: Saint Louis, MO | collected 2013-03-12
AGAAGTTTAGAACAAAATGTATTTTTACTGACTGAATACATTCAGAAAAGAAAGAAAGAACAAGCAATTCATTTAGTACAAGATTTAATAACAATGAAAGAAGAACCTATTAAATTACTTGCACTAATTACAAGTAATTACCGATTATTTTATCAATGTAAGATTCTGAGTCAAAAAGGATATAGTGGACAGCAAATTGCTAAAACAATAGGCGTACATCCATACAGAGTAAAATTAGCGTTAGGACAAGTAAGACATTATCAACTTGATGAATTATTGAATATTATAGATGCTTGTGCGGAAACTGATTATAAACTTAAATCATCATATATGGATAAACAGTTAATACTGGAATTATTCATTCTATCTTTATAAAAAATAAAAGTTCAAGCATGCGCTTGAACTTTTATTTAAAAAGATTATTTATTTGCAGTCATTAATTGTGATTTAATACGGTCAGCTTTGTTTGAATGTATTAAATTACTTTGAGCAGCTTTGTCTACTAACTTAACTGCTAAGCTTACTAATTCATTTTTATTATCAGCGTTATTTGAAACAGCTGTTTTAGCGTTTTTAACTGCTGTACGCATTGCACTCTTTTGTGAAATGTTGCGTGCTTCAGCTTTTTCAGTTGTTTTTACACGTTTAATTGCAGATTTGATATTTGCCATTTCTGTCACCTCCTAAAAGTGAGTTCATCTTATCAAAATTTTATTTGATTACAACAAGAAATATTTTAACAAAAGTCTAACCGTTGTGCAATCATTTATTTGATGGGGTTAGCTTAAAATTTTGCAGATTTAATAAATTGTGTTGGAAACACAATCAATACGTTTTATAATTATAAGTACGTAATTAATATATTAACATATCGCAAGTATGTATTTAAATAAAGATTGTTATAAATTCAAAGTTCATCCAAGATTATGGCGTTTGCATTTACCTATTAAAAACGTTATTATATCAAAGATGCGAAAGATAATACGGGTTTATTTTATGAAAGTGAGAAGGATAAAATGGATAATGAGCAACGCTTAAAAAGAAGAGAGAATATAAGGAATTTCTCGATTATAGCACATATTGACCACGGAAAATCTACATTGGCTGATAGAATTTTAGAAAATACCAAATCAGTTGAAACAAGAGATATGCAAGATCAGTTACTAGATTCAATGGATTTAGAAAGAGAACGTGGTATTACAATCAAATTAAACGCAGTACGTTTAAAGTATGAAGCTAAAGATGGAAATACTTATACATTCCATTTAATCGATACGCCTGGACACGTCGATTTTACATATGAAGTGTCACGTTCTTTGGCAGCTTGTGAGGGCGCGATTTTAGTAGTAGATGCGGCTCAAGGTATCGAAGCACAAACATTAGCAAATGTTTATTTGGCATTAGATAATGAGTTAGAGTTATTGCCTGTTATTAACAAAATTGATTTACCTGCTGCAGAACCTGAACGCGTGAAACAAGAAATTGAAGATATGATAGGTTTAGACCAAGACGATGTTGTTTTAGCAAGTGCTAAATCTAACATTGGAATTGAAGAGATACTTGAGAAAATAGTTGAAGTTGTGCCAGCTCCAGATGGTGACCCAGAAGCACCACTAAAAGCGTTAATATTTGATTCTGAGTATGATCCATATAGAGGGGTAATTTCATCGATAAGAATTGTAGACGGTGTTGTTAAAGCCGGAGATAAAATTCGAATGATGGCCACTGGTAAAGAGTTCGAAGTAACAGAAGTTGGAATTAATACACCTAAGCAACTTCCAGTTGATGAATTAACAGTTGGTGATGTTGGTTACATTATTGCAAGTATTAAAAATGTTGATGATTCTAGGGTTGGTGACACAATCACATTAGCTAGTAGACCTGCATCAGAACCATTGCAAGGTTATAAGAAAATGAATCCAATGGTATATTGCGGACTGTTCCCAATAGATAACAAAAATTATAATGATTTAAGAGAAGCATTAGAAAAATTACAATTAAATGATGCGGCGTTACAATTTGAACCGGAAACATCGCAAGCTTTAGGGTTTTGTTTCCGTTGTGGTTTCTTAGGTTTGCTGCACATGGATGTTGTTCAGGAACGTTTGGAACGAGAATTTAATTTAGAGTTAATTACAACAGCACCGTCCGTAATCTATCACGTTAATAAAACTGACGGAACAACCGTTGTTGTTGACAACCCAGCTGAATTTCCAGAACCAGTAACGATTGAATCTGTGGAAGAACCTTATGTTAAAGCGCAAATCATGGTGCCAAACGATTATGTAGGAGCAGTAATGGAATTATCACAACGTAAACGTGGCGAATTCATTACAATGGATTACTTAGACGATTATCGTGTAAACGTAGTTTATGAAATTCCGTTATCTGAAATCGTGTTTGACTTTTTCGATAAATTGAAATCAAGTACAAAAGGCTATGCATCCTTAGATTACGAAATGGCTGGCTATCGTACCAGCCGTCTAGTAAAAATGGATATTCTATTAAATGCTGAAAAAGTGGATGCTTTAAGCTTTATTGTTCACCGAGATTTCGCATTTGAGCGTGGTAAAGCGATTGTTGAGAAACTGAAAAAACTAATTCCACGTCAACAGTTTGAAGTCCCAGTTCAAGCGGCGATTGGTCAAAAAATTGTGGCTCGTTCAGATATTAAAGCCTTACGCAAAAACGTACTGGCTAAATGCTATGGTGGCGATGTTTCTCGTAAACGTAAATTGTTAGAGAAACAAAAAGAAGGGAAGAAACGGATGAAACAAATTGGATCCGTGGAAGTTCCTCAAGAAGCCTTTATGGCGGTTCTGAAAATGGATGAAGATGATCAGAAAAAATAACTTATCAAAAAAGTACCTCAGTCTGAGCTGAGGTGCTTTTTTTGAAAATATAAATTAAAGTAAACTACATTTTAAAATAAAACACGCAAAATTGCGTGCTTTTTTATATTGTGATAGAATATACATACGAAAGCTTATAAATAATCAAAATAATTTTGCAAATCAAGTAAATAAGGAGAGAACAAATGGCTGGAACAATAAAAGAAATTGCTGAAAAAGCAGGAGTATCTAGGGGAACTGTGGATCGAGCATTAAATAATCGCGGCCGAATCAATCCTGAGGTTGCTGAAAAAATTAAAACAATAGCGAAAGAAATGAACTATGTTCCGAAGAAAAAAAAGATGGCCAAAGAAGAACCAATCAAATTAGGTGTTGTGACACAATTGGCAAAATCTTCTTTTATGATTCCAATTCGATCAGGTTTACAAGCAGTTATAGGTGATCTAAAAAAAAGAAATATCGATTGCTTTTTAGAGGAAATAGACGGGGTCGATGAAGCGGCGCAGTTACAGGCACTTGAACGCTTGTTAGGACTTGGTGTAAAAGGAATTGCCATCATGCCAGTTGATAGCGTGGCGATTAGGGAAAAAATCAATCAGCTTACGGAACAAGGCATTAAGGTCATCACATTCAATTCGGACATTGTTGGTAGTAAACGTCAATGCTTTGTCGGAATGGATAACTTTAAAAGCGGGAAGACAGCTGCTGGATTATTAGGAATGTTGACAAAAGGAGAGGGAGATGTCCTAGCTATTACTGGATATTTTGGAAATAGTGTGAATAGTTTACGAGTTGCTGGTTTTGTTGAAGAATTGAAACAGTCATTTCCACAATTGAAATTAACAGGTGTTCAAAGCAGTTTTGATTCGAGCGATGAAGTCGAAAAGATTTTAAGTGACACATTAGAGAACTATACTAATTTAAAAGGCGTCGTTGTGGTTTCAGGAGGTCAAGCAGGAATTGCTCGTGTGTTGAAAAAAAGGGCAGGTAAAGACAGACCGTATGTGATTATCTATGATTTAACTGAGAAAAATATCGAGATGCTGAAAAAAAATCAAGTTGACTTTCTAATTGATCAAGATGGTTTTACGCAGGGTTATCGTTCTTTGCTATTATTAGCGAATCAACTACAGAATAATAAATTTATGACAGAAGAGATGTTATTTACAGATATCATTATTAAAACAAAATATAATCTTTAAAAGAAGTGTGAATCTTGCTGTAAAGCAATTCATGCTTCTTTTTTTGCGTTCTTTTAAAATGCACGCAAAAATTATGTGCTAATTTAATGTTGCACGCATTTTGAAAGCGTGCTATAATTCGTTTGTAAATAATAGAAGAACGAAGAAGAGGTGGATCTATGAGTTATATTAGCTTTGATCAATCAAAAGAATTTGATCTAGTTCTTTTAGGTAGAGTGGCTATCGATTTTAACCCTGCCTATAATGAGCAAGTTAAAGAAGAATTTAAGCCTTTAAAAAATGTTCATATGTTTGAAAAGTTTGTGGGAGGTTCTCCTGCAAATATTTCCGTGGGTATCACCAAACATGGGATGAAAGCTGGTTTCATTGGGAAAGTATCCGATGACCAGTTCGGAGAATATGTTATTGATTATTTTAATGAGCAAGGCATTGATACTTCTCAGATAAGTAAAGCGCAGCATGGCGAAAAGTTGGGTCTGACTTTTACAGAAATGCTATCGCCTAAAGAAAGTAGTATTTTAATGTATCGGAACCAAGCTGCGGATTTACAACTAAGTGTCGAAGATATCGATGAAGATTATTTGAAACGTTCAAAAGCCTTATTAATTTCAGGGACTGCTTTGGCGGAAAGCCCTTCAAGAGAAGCCGTGTTAAAAGCTGTGATGTTAGCGAAAAAAAACAACGTCAAAATTATTTTTGATATCGACTATCGAGAATACAATTGGAAAAATGTGGATGAAATCGCTATTTATTATTCAATAGTTGCGAAAGAATCAGATATTATTATGGGCTCGAGAGAAGAATTTGATTTAACCGAAAGATTGATTCAACCAAATATGACAGATAATGAAAGCGCTGTTTTTTGGCATAATTGTGGCGCTCAAATAGTCGTTATTAAACACGGAATGAAAGGCTCAACAGCTTATACAGCAGATCAACAACAGTTTTCAATTAAACCATTTCCAGTGGAGGCACGCAAGGGATTTGGTGGCGGTGATGGCTATGCAGCTGGATTTTTATATGGTTTATTTGAAGGTTGGGAAATTATCGATTGCTTGGAGTTTGGCTCAGCGGAAGCTTCGATGATGGTCAAAAGTAACAATTGCTCAGATTCTTTACCAACGACGCAAGAAGTAAAAGAGTTCATTAAACTGGAGAAGGAAATATACGGCGAAATGATCGCCAGGATTTAAGGTGGATAAAATGGAAAAGACGATTCGTTTAACGACAGCACAAGCATTATTAAAATTTTTGAATCAACAATATATCAGCATTGATGGAAAAGAAACACCTTATGTGGAAGGAATCTTTCATGTATATGGTCATGGGAATGTTTTAGGGATTGGTCAAGCGTTAGAACAAGATCCGGGACATTTAAAAAGTTACAGTGGAAAAAACGAACAAGGGATGGCTCATGCTGCTATCGCTTTTGCTAGACAAAGTTTACGTAAGAAAATATTCGCAGTTTCAGCGTCTGCTGGTCCAGGTTCAGCTAATTTATTGACTGCTGCTGGAACCGCCTTCGCTAATAATATACCTGTATTGTTTCTGCCAGCAGATACGTTTGCTACTCGGCAACCAGATCCCGTATTACAGCAGTTGGAACATGAATCAAGTGTAACTTTTTCTACCAACGATGCTTTCCAAGCGGTTTCTCGCTATTGGGATCGTATTAATCGGCCAGAACAACTGATGTCAGCATTGCTACGAGCATTTGAAGTTATGACCAATCCTGCAACTACAGGACCTGCCACCATTTGTTTGCCACAAGATGTTGAGTCAGAAGCCTATGATTATCCAGTAGAGTTTTTTAGAAAAAGAGTTCATTATATCGATCGACGGATGCCGACAATTCGTGAGCTTGAAACAGCTAGTCACTTGATAAAGGATAGTAAACACCCAGTAATTATTGTGGGGGGCGGCTGCAAGTATTCAGAAGCAGGTGAGAGCCTTCAGAAAATTTCTCAAGTTCATCAGATACCTTTGGTTGAAACACATGCTGGTAAATCAACTGTTTCATGGGAATTTGAAAATAATCTTGGAGGCTTGGGAATTTTAGGTACCTCGGCTGCTAATAAAGCTGTTCAGCAAGCGGATTTGATTATTGGAATTGGCACGCGTTATACGGATTTTACCACTGCATCAAAAAGTATTTTTAATTTTGAAAAATCAAAAATGATAAATATTAACGTAAGTCGACCACAGACTTACAAAATGGAAGCGTTTCAAATTGTGGGAGATGCTCGAGCAACCTTAGAAGGAATTCTGCCAATGATAGAAGGATATCGGACGGCTTATGGTGAAAAAATCACTGAACTGAAGAACGAATGGGTGAAAGAGCGGGAACGATTAAAAACAACTCATTTTAAACGGAAAGGTTTTGATCCGGAAATCAAAAACCACTTTACACAGGATATTTTAAATGATTATTCTGATTCTTTGAATACAACTCTGACACAAACAGAGGTTTTCGTTCATCTGAATGATTTTGTCGAAGATGATGCGATTGTGATTGGTTCGGCAGGGTCATTACCAGGAGATATGCAACGATTGTGGAATCCTGTAAAGGAAAATACTTATCATTTAGAGTATGGCTATTCTTGTATGGGCTATGAAATTGCTGGTGCAATGGGGGTACGGCTTGCTAATCCTAATCAAGACGTTTACGCATTAGTCGGTGACGGTAGTTTTTTGATGTTGCATAGCGAACTGGTCTCTGCATTACAATATGACAAAAAAATTAATATTGTTCTGTTCAATAATTCTGGGTTCGGATGCATTAATAATCTGCAAATGGAGAATGGCGGCATAAGTCAAGGGACGGAATTTAGAAATACAAAAGGCGAAATTATGAATATCAATTATGCTAAAATCGCTGAAGGATATGGTGCCAAAGCGTATCAAGTCCATTCGATTGAAGAACTAAAACAGGCGATTGTCGACGCGAAAAACCAAACGCAATCGACATTGATTGAAATAAATGTTCTTCCTAAAACGATGACTGCTGGTTACGATGGTAGTTGGTGGAATGTCGGTGTTGCTGAAGTATCAGAAAAACCAGCGATTCAAGAAGCATACCAAGTTAAAAAAGAAAAACTTGCAACTGCTAGAAAATATTAGGTATTCGTTATACAACCAAAAAGTTAGGAGCGAATGAATTGAAAAAAACATTGAAACATCAACCGTTGATAAAAGAACTAGCTCCCGGTGTTCGACAAGTTCAAAATATTCGAAAAAACAACACTGATTTACAGTATATTGAGTTTCAAGTTCTTGAATTAGATAATGGAGCAATGTATCAAGAAGCTGGTAATGAACTGGAAGTTTGTATCGTCGTATTAACTGGCAAAATCAATGTTAAGGTGAGCGATAAATGGTACGAGAATTTAGGTAAACGAACCTCTGTTTTTGAAAAAATTCCGACAGATAGTATCTATATCCCAGCAAAAACGTCGTTTGAACTAATAGCAACTTCTGATACTGTTCGTTTGGCCCTTTGTTATTCGCCGGCTAAAAAAACGTTACCAGTGCACGTGATTACCGCTGAGGAAAATACGGTTGAAAAACGAGGGATATATCAGAATAAACGACTAGTGCATAACATTTTACCAGACAATGTCGATACTGCCAGTAGTTTGTTGGTGGTTGAAGTCTACACTGAAGGTGGTAACTTTTCTAGCTATCCACCACACAAACATGACCAAGAAAATTTACCTGACGAATCTTATTTAGAAGAGACGTATTATCATGAGCTGAATCCAGAGCAAGGATTTGTTTTCCAACGAGTATATACAGAGGATGGCTCTATAGATGAAACGATGACTGTAGAGCATCAAAATGTTGTGGAGGTACCTAAGGGATATCATCCTGTCGGCGTGCCAGATGGCTACACCTCTTATTATTTAAATGTGATGGCAGGACCTGAACGAATTTGTAAGTTTCATAACGAGAAAAAACACGAGTGGATTTTAAATCGGAACGAATTGACTAACAATTAGAAATAAAAAAATAAGTAGACTTTTTTAGGAGGAAAATAAATGACTCGATTTTTAAAGAATTATATAGGTGGCCGCTGGGTAACAAGTACAGCCACTGAATTTGAAGAAGTGGTCAATCCGGCAACAGAAGAAGCATTAGTAAATGTTCCATTATCTAGTGAAGCAGAAACTGCAGAAGCAATCAGAGTAGCGGATGAGGCTTTTCAAACATGGAAAAAAGTAAGTGTTCCAGTTCGTGGCCGCTATCTTTTCAAATTGCATCATTTATTGATGACGAATAAAGAAGAGCTAGCACGATTAATTACGCTTGAAAATGGAAAATCTTTGTCAGAATCATTAGGTGAGGTTCAGCGAGGGATTGAAAATGTCGAGCACGCAGCGAGCATTACGAATTTAATAATGGGTGATTCTCTATCCACAGCGGCTACAGATATTGAAATTACCAATTACCGTTATCCCATCGGTGTTGTTGGGGGAATTACTCCTTTCAATTTTCCGATGATGGTACCGTTTTGGATTTTCCCAATGGCGTTAGCAGCAGGGAATACGGTGGTGCTGAAGCCTTCCGAAAAAACGCCATTATTGATGGAAAAAATTGTTGAATTAATAGAAGAAGCAGGATTTCCAAGTGGCGTCTTTAATGTTGTCTATGGGGCACACGATGTTGTTAATACTTTATTGCGTGATCCATTAGTAAAAGGAATTAGCTTTGTGGGCTCAAAAAATGTTGGTGAATATGTCTATAAAGAAGGAACAAAAAATCTGAAACGAGTCCAGGCACTAACTGGCGCAAAAAATCATGTTATCGTTTTAAAAGATGCCAACCTTGATCGTGCAGTAAAAGACATTATCGGTGGCTCTTTTGGATCAGCCGGTGAACGCTGTATGGCTGCTTCGGTGATCGTTGTAGAAGAAACTATTGCAGATCAATTCGTTGAAAAATTTAAGGCTGCAGCACAGACGATAAAAATTGGAAATGGTCTGGAAGAAGGAGTCTTTTTAGGCCCCGTGATTCGAAAAGAGGCGCAGCAACGAACATTTGATTACATTCAAAAAGGTATTGATGAAGGAGCGGACTTATTGTTAGATGGCCGTGAAAATATTCCTGAAAAAGGCTACTTCGTGGGACCTACGATCTTTGATCGTGTCACGATGGACATGAAGATTTGGCAAGATGAAATTTTTGCACCCGTTGCCTCAATTGTTCGAGTGAAAAATCTAGAAGCAGCAGTTACACTGACCAATCAATCAGAATTTGCTAACGGTTCATGTCTCTATACGAGTAATGCTTCAGCTATCCGTTACTTTAGAGAGAATGTTGATGCAGGAATGTTAGGCATCAATTTAGGTGTACCAGCACCAATGGCTTGGTTTGCTTTTTCCGGCTGTAAACACTCTTTCTATGGTGACTTACACGCCAATGGAAAAGACAGTGTAGAATTTTATACACATCGAAAAGTTGTAACTGCTCGATACGCTCCTAGCGAAATAAACTAGTTTTACTTCGAAGCTCTGTCAAAGGAGCTTCGAGGATTCTATGATTAAAGCGGTGAAAGTATCTTTTGTTAGTACAAATGTAAGACAGGACTTTCTGAAAATAATGATTGACTAAATTAAATTGTAAGCGTATACATAATGCGCATAAAATAAAGAAATCGGAGGACAAATAATTGAAAGTAAAAGTAGGCGTAATTGGTACAGGGGCGATTGGAATCGAACATATTAACAGAATTAATCACAAGACACAAGGCGCTTTTGTAACAGCAGTATCAGATATTAATGTTGAAGCGGCAAGCAAAATTGCTGAGGAGATTGGGGCTCAATTTTTCAAAACAGGCGAAGAATTAATTGCTTCTGAAGAAGTGGAAGTTGTTGTTGTTACTTCCTGGGACCCAACACACGAAAAATATGTCTTGGAAGCAATCAAGCATGGAAAATACGTATTCTGCGAAAAACCATTAGCAATGGATGCCGCAGGATGTCGCCGAATTGTAGATGCAGAAGTCGCTTATGGTAAAAAATTGGTACAGGTGGGCTTCATGCGTCGATACGATCGTGGCTACATTGAGTTGAAAGAAGCAATTGAATCAAAACAGTATGGTGAAGCTCTGATGCTCCATTGTGCGCATAGAAATCCAAGCGCTGATGAAAATTATAAGACGCCAATGGCAATCAGTAATACTGCAATCCATGAAATTGATGTTCTTCGTTGGCTATTAGACGAAGATTATGCCTCAGTGCAAATGATTTTACCAAAGAAAACCAGTCATACACATGCAGATTTACATGATCCTCAATTACTGATTTTCCAGACGAAATCAGGTGTAACAATTGATTTAGAAATTTTTGTTAATTGTCGTTTTGGCTACGACATTAAGTGTGACGTAGTTTTTGAAACGGCAGAAGTCGGAATGACGGATCCAGCCTATACCAAAATTAAAGCTGCGGAGAAAAATTACACACCAATTTCGCCCGACTGGCAAACGCGTTTTTTAGATGCGTATGATTACGAATTTAAGTTATGGGTTGATTCAATTAAAAACGATAAACTTGTTGGTCCAACTGCTTGGGATGGCTACGTGGCAGCAATCACAATGATGGCTTGTCATGAATCTCGTGAGTCAGGGGAAAAAGTAATGATTGAAATAGATGAACAACCAGCGTTATATACCAAATAATTCTTAAAAAAAGGAGGGGTTTTGTGGAAAATATTAGAGTAGGAATCGTAGGACTAGGTAGATTAGGCAAGGTACACGCAAAAAATTTATCTTCTGCTGTTAGTGGCTGTGAGCTTACGGCCGCCTGTAGTTTAGTTGAATCAGAATTAGCATTTGCACAGAAGGAGTTAGGTGTTAAGTATACGTTTTCTAGTTATGAAGAAATGGTTCAAAGCGCTGTAATTGATGCCGTTTTTATTGTTTCACCTTCAGGATTCCACTGTGAACAAGTCCGTTTAGCTATGGAAAATGGGAAACACGTATTTACTGAAAAACCATTGGGAATTGAAATTGAGGACATAAAAAAAACACAAGAGGTTATTGAAAAATATCCCGAGCAAGTATTTATGTTAGGTTTCATGCGCCGTTACGATGAATCTTATCAGTATGCGAAAAAAATGGTAGAAGACGGGGAAATTGGGGAAGTCACGTTAATCCGTTGTTATGGAATTGATCCGAGTGATGGACTGGAAAGCTTCGTTAAGTTTGCAATGAACAATGATAGTGGCGGTTTATTTCTAGATATGGCGATTCACGATATTGATTTGGTTCGTTGGTTTACTGGTCAAGAGGTAGAACAAGTTTGGGCAATTGGTAAAAATGCTGCATATCCAGAATTAGATCAAGTCGGTGAATTGGAAACCGGAGCAGCTATGATGAGTCTTAAAGATAAAACAATGGCTTTACTAGTTGCTGGAAGAAATGCTACACATGGTTACCATGTCGAAACAGAAATCATGGGCACCAAAGGGATGTTACGAGTGGCGCAAGTACCTGAAAAAAATTTAGTGACTGTTATGAATAATCAAGGGATTGTGCGACCTTGCTCTCAAAACTTTCCAGAAAGATTTAGAGAAGCGTTCATTCGAGAAGCACAAGAATTTATTTCCTGTATTCAAGAAAAACGTCAACCAGCAGTTAATGCAGAAGATGGTCTACAATCAACAAAAATTGCATTAGCTTGTCAAGAATCATTTGATACGAATCGTTTGGTACAACTATAAATGAAGTAGGAGAGTGACATAATGGCGAAACAAATTCAACTAGCTATTGCGCCGATTGCATGGACAAATGATGATATGCCAGAGCTAGGAAGCGAAAATACGTTTGAACAATGCGTTAGTGAGATGGCGCTAGCTGGATTCAAAGGTACGGAGATTGGCAACAAGTATCCAAAAGATCCACAGGTTTTAAAACAATATTTAGATATTCGTGGACTAAAAGTAGCGAGTGCCTGGTTTAGTACATTTTTAACAACAAAACCTTTCGAAGAAACCGCGGAAGACTTCAAAAAACATCGAGATTTCTTACATGCAATGGATGCTAAGGTTATTGTTGTGGCTGAACAAGGACACAGCATACAAGGAATTATGACGGCTCCTGTTTTTAATGAGAAACCAATTTTTTCTGATGAAGAGTGGCAAAAACTAGCTGAAGGATTAGAAAAACTAGGAGACTTGGCACATGAAAAAGGTATGGAGATTGTTTACCATCACCATATGGGGACAGGAGTCCAAACGACTGAAGAAATCGATCGATTAATGAAAATGACGGATCCGACAAAAGTTAAATTATTGTTTGACACTGGCCATCTTGTCTTCTCAGGAGAAGATCCAATTGCAATCTATCAGCGCTATCAAGACCGGATTAAACACATTCACTTCAAAGATATTCGCCAACAAATGGCAGAGGAAGTCAGAACAGAAGAAGATAGCTTCTTAAAGGCCGTGAAAAAAGGTGTCTTTACAGTCCCTGGGGATGGTATGATTGATTTCAAACCAATTTGGTCAGCAATCGAAGAGAGTGGCTATAAAGGTTGGATTGTAGTTGAAGCGGAACAAGATCCTGCCAAAGCCAATCCGTTTGAATATGCCGTCAAAGCACGAAACTATATCCGAAAGGTCGCCGATCTTTAATCTAATCGAGAAGGAGCTAGACAATGAATCTATTTTCAATAATCAGTTTCCTAGTAATTGTCATCTGCGTATGGATTTTTGCCTATTCTCGATCCAGAAGTGTAGATACTTCTGGATCAGAAGGTTTCTTCATGGGTGGCCGAAGCTTAACAGCCTTACCGATTGCTGGGACAATTATTATGACCAACCTATCCACAGAGCAAATTGTTGGACAAAACGGTCAAAGCTATCATGCAGGAATGGAAGTTATGGCTTGGGAAGTAACTGCTGCAATTGCAATTGTCGCATTGGCAGTCATTTTTTTACCAAAATATTTTAAATACGGTATTAATACGGTTTCAGATTTCATTGAAATTCGTTATGATACAGTTACAAAACGAATTATTTCAATCTTGTTTATTGTTACCTATATGATTTCTTTTTTACCAGTAGTTCTTTATTCTGGGTCACTAGTATTCAATAAGATTTTTCATATTGATGAGCTGTTGGGTGTCGAACCTATTGTCGCAATCATTCTTGTGGCGATGGTGATTGGTATTGTTGGGATTCTTTATCTGCTGATTGGCGGCCTATCTTTAAGTGCCAATAGCGATTCGATTTATGGCATTGGTTTATTGGTTTGTGGTTTGTTGGTTCCAATACTAGGTTTAATGAAACTGGGTGATGGCAGTTTTATTGGTGGGATTGAACAGGTTGTTGAAAACACACCATGGTTACTGAACTCTGTAGGTGCAATTGATTCTGCTGTTGTAACATGGCCAACATTATTTACAGGGATGTTGTTTAATAATTTGTATTTCTGGTGTACCAATCAGATGATTGTTCAAAAAGCACTTTCAGGAAAAAATTTAGCAGAAGCACAAAAAGGGGCTTTTTTAGTGGGGATTTTCAAAGTGTTTGGCGCATTATTCTTAGTATTTCCAGGAATTGTTGCAAGAAATCTTTTTGGGGATGCGTTGATGTCCAATCCTGATAATGCATATCCATATTTAGTAACTGAAGTTTTAC
>OJXH01000182.1_pt1 | contig 13237 bp, 31 predicted proteins | sample 1600621 | NCBI WGS metagenome assembly OJXH01 (sample SAMN04436989, study PRJEB24849) | human gut metagenome | biome: human gut; feature: NICU; material: stool | host: Homo sapiens | place: USA: Saint Louis, MO | collected 2013-03-12
AGTATTTAAGTTATTAGGGAAATTTGACATTTATTTTACTCCTTAATTTGTATTTTACAAACTTATTATATAAGTTTGTTCTCATTTTTGCAACACGTTTTACAAATTTATTTCTCAAAAATGAAATTTATTTGTTGACACCTAAACAAACAGCTTGTATAGTTGTTAGTGTAATCTCATAAATGAGACGAAAGGAGGATGGAAAAGTGAATAAAGTTAGATATCAGAGTTTGAGAAATTTCATTGATGAGAGTGAATATACCCACAAACAAGTTGCCGATATGATTGGTATGAACCCCGCTAGATTCAGTCAAAAGATAAATAAAAATAAAAGTAACTTTACTATTGATGAAGCCAGTGCGATATGTACAGTTTTAAAAATAAGTATGGATGATTATTTTTTTAACCAAAACGTCTCAAAAATGAAACGACAAAAAGAAACACAAACAACTTAATAGGAGGAAAACAAATGCAAGATTTAAAAAAGATTCATGAAATAGCAGTAAAAATCATCGAACTAGCAGAAAAAGAAAAATGGAGCGAAGAGGAATTACTAACGACAATAGACCTCTTACATCTCCAAAATAAAAATACATTGTCTTTAACTGTTGATGGTAAAAAAATTATTTAGGATTTTTTGTATTCATATCAACATCAAAAGTTAAAGGGTTTTCATCAACCAAAATTAATAGGTGACTTGAACGTATATCAATATTATTGCCGTCAACGTGGATTGTTACGACCAAACCATTTTCGTAAGCTAATCGAACACCTTTGCTACCATCTACAAATTCACATGGTGTTTCTTCAAACTTACCGGCATTTCTAACATTGATACTAAAGTTATAGTTAGTTTTCAATCTTATCACCACCCACCATCGCAGTAGCGATAAATAAATTATACACGAAAGGAGCATAAACAATATGCAAGCATTAAAAACAAAATCGAACATCGGCGAAATGTTCAACATACAAGAAAAAGAAAATGGAGAAATCGCAATAAGTGCAAGAGAGTTATATAAAGCTTTGGAAGTTAAAAAGCGTTTTAGCGCTTGGGCAGAAATTAACTTGAAGCATTTCAAAGAAAATAGGGATTTTACAAGTGTACTTACAAGTACGGTTGTTAATAACGGAGCTGTAAGACAACTAGAAGATTATGCTTTAACACTTGATGTAGCTAAACATGTTGCGATGATGTCAGGTACAGAAAAAGGTTTTGATTTTAGAGAGTATTTCATCCAAGTAGAGAAAGCATGGAACAGTCCAGAAATGATTATGCAACGTGCTTTAAAAATTGCTAACAACACAATCAATCAATTAGAAACAAATATTGAACGTGATAAACCAAAAATTGTATTTGCAGATGCAGTAGCTACTACTAAGACATCAATTTTAGTTGGAGAGTTAGCAAAGATCATTAAACAAAACGGTATAAACATCGGGCAACGCAGATTGTTTGAGTGGTTACGTCAAAACGGATTCCTTATTAAACGCAAGGGTGTGGATTATAACATGCCTACACAGTATTCAATGGAACGTGAGTTATTCGAAATTAAAGAAACATCAATCACACATTCGGACGGTCACACATCAATTAGTAAGACGCCAAAAGTAACAGGCAAAGGACAACAATACTTTGTTAATAAGTTTTTAGGAGAAAAACAAACATCTTAAAAGGAGGAACTACAAATGTTACAAAAATTTAGAATCGCTAAAGAAAAAAGTAAATTAAAACTCAATTTACTAAAACATGCAAACAGTAATTTAGAAACAAGAAACAACCCTGAACTGTTGCGAGCAGTTGCAGAGTTGCTTAAAGAGATTAATCGATAAATCCGACAACTAATCATCATTTGAATTTGAAAAACTAGTTAATAGATAGCAAAAATACGCTATAAAAAGTACCGAAATATAAAAAGGAGTATTTATTGGTTCGTTATTAATAAACTTTAATAAAAAGTCCCAAATAGCATTACCGCTTACACCTACAGAACTAGCATTAATAAAACCTAAACTGGAGTGATTAATATGCATTATGTCGACAATTTTTTTACCGCTGTAATTATTGCTTTCATGTTGTTTTTGCTCTACTGGATGGGCAGGATTGATGGATTTAATAAAAGTAGAACTATTAGCTACATCGACATTCAAATTTCTAAGAGCATAAGACATTTTCAAAATATCGTTTTTAGGAATGCTCGTAGATTTTATAAAACTATTAAGAACCTCATTAGAAAATAAATTAGATTTGAACATTGGATGATTCTTAGTTACTTGATGCATATAGGAAGCCCAATTAGATAATTTCGATTGGTTAATTCTAATGCTATTCATAACATTATTAACCGTCGATTGAATTTCCAGAGCGTTCATAACATACGAATTATTCATAGTATTTGCGGCTTTAGCGTAAGCTTCGACAGGCAATTTAGACAAGATAGCTTGATTTTTCTTTATTAAATCTAACTGTCGTTGAGTGAGATTTATATTATTCATAATTATCACCTCCTTTCACTAGGAGATAACTAAATTATACACAACACAAAAATAAAAAGGAGAAAAAGATATGATAAAAAATAGTTTGCAAGCTAAAGAACTTGCAGTAATTTTATCTGTTTCTAAATCCAAAGCAGGACAAATAATAAGAGAACTGAATAAAGAGCTTGAAGACGAAGGTTACATTGCGATTCGAGGCAGAATACCAGTCCAATTAGCTAGAGAAAAATTCCCTTATCACGGCTTGTCAGACGAGAGAATAATGGAGGCGTTGAAAAAAGAAAATGAGTAACATTTATAAAAGCTATCTATTAGCAGTATTATGCTTCACAGTCTTAGCGATTGTACTCATGCCGTTTCTATACTTCACTACAGCGTGGTCAATTGCGGGATTCGCAAGTATCGCAACATTCATATTTTATAAAGAATACTTTTATGAAGAATAAAAAAACTGCTACTTGCGCCAACAAGTAACAGTATCAAACAAAACACTTAAGAAAAAATTCATGTTCAATATAAAACGAAAAACGGAGGAAGTCAAGATGTATTACGAAATAGGCGAAATCATACGCAAAAATATTCATGTTAACGGATTCGATTTTAAGCTATTCATTTTAAAAGGTCATATGGGCATATCAATACAAGTTAAAGATATGAACAACGTACCAATTAAACATGCTTATGTCGTAGATGAGAATGACTTAGATATGGCATCAGACTTATTCAACCAAGCAATAGATGAATGGATTGAAGAGAACACAGACGAACAGGACAGACTAATTAACTTAGTCATGAGATGGTAGGAGGTCGCTATGAAGCAGACTGTAACTTATCTAATCAAGCATAAAGATGAAAATCTATTTATTACAAACCGACCAACCGAAGTGAACGATACAGTGAAGTATTCAACTGATATGCGAGACGCAAGAGAATTCGACGGACTAGACAAAACTGTTATTGATATGTCTAAGCACAAAGCAATCAAGAAAACAGTGACAGAAACAATTGAGTATGAGGAGGTAGAACATGACTGAGGAAAAACAAGAACCACAAGAAAAAGTAAGCATACTCAAAAAACTAAAGATAAATAATATCGCTGAGAAAAATAAAAGGAAATTCTATAAATTTGCAGTATACGGAAAAATTGGCTCAGGAAAAACCACGTTTGCTACAAGAGATAAAGACGCTTTCGTCATTGACATTAACGAAGGTGGAACAACGGTTACTGACGAAGGATCAGACGTAGAAATCGAGAACTATCAACACTTTGTTTATGTTGTAAATTTTTTACCTCAAATTTTACAGGAGATGAGAGAAAACGGACAAGAAATCAATGTTGTAGTTATTGAAACTATTCAAAAACTTAGAGATATGACATTGAATGATGTGATGAAAAATAAGTCTAAAAAACCAACGTTTAATGATTGGGGAGAAGTTGCTGAACGAATTGTCAGTATGTACAGATTAATAGGAAAACTTCAAGAAGAATACAAATTCCACTTTGTTATTACAGGTCATGAAGGTATCAACAAAGATAAAGATGATGAAGGTAGCACTATCAACCCTACTATCACTATTGAAGCGCAAGAACAAATTAAAAAAGCTATTACTTCTCAAAGTGATGTGTTAGCTAGGGCAATGATTGAAGAATTTGATGATAACGGAGAAAAGAAAGCTAGATATATTCTAAACGCTGAACCTTCTAATACGTTTGAAACAAAGATTAGACATTCACCTTCAATAACAATTAACAATAAGAAATTTGCAAATCCTAGCATTACGGACGTAGTAGAAGCAATTAGAAATGGAAACTAAAAATTAATTAAAAGGACGGTATTTAATTATGAAAATCACAGGACAAGCGCAATTTACTAAAGAAACAAATCAAGAAAAGTTTTATAACGGCTCAGCAGGGTTTCAAGCTGGAGAATTCACAGTGAAAGTTAAAATTATTGAATTCAATGATAGAGAAAATAGATATTTCACAATCGTATTTGAAAATGATGAAGGCAAACAATATAAACATAATCAATTTGTACCGCCGTATAAATATGATTTCCAAGAAAAACAATTGATTGAATTAGTTACTCGATTAGGTATTAAGTTAAATCTTCCTAGCTTAGATTTTGATACCAATGATCTTATTGGTAAGTTTTGTCACTTGGTATTGAAATGGAAATTCAATGAAGATGAAGGTAAGTATTTTACGGATTTTTCATTTATTAAACCTTACAAAAAGGGCGATGATGTTGTTAACAAACCTATTCCGAAGACAGATAAGCAAAAAGCTGAAGAAAATAACGGGGCACAACAACAAACATCAATGTCTCAACAAAGCAATCCATTTGAAAGCAGTGGCCAATTTGGATATGACGACCAAGATTTAGCGTTTTAAGGTGTGGTTTAAATGCAATACATTACAAGATACCAGAAAGACAATGACGGTACTTATTCCGTCGTTGCTACTGGTGTTGAACTTGAACAAAGTCACATTGATTTACTAGAAAACGGATATCCACTAAAAGCAGAAGTAGAGGTTCCGGACAATAAAAAACTATCTATAGAACAACGCAAAAAAATATTCGCAATGTGTAGAGATATAGAACTTCACTGGGGCGAACCAGTAGAATCAACTAGAAAATTATTACAAACAGAATTGGAAATTATGAAAGGTTATGAAGAAATCAGTCTGCGTGACTGTTCAATGAAAGTTGCGAGAGAGTTAATAGAACTGATTATAGCGTTTATGTTTCATCATCAAATACCTATGAGTGTAGAAACGAGTAAGTTGTTAAGCGAAGATAAAGCGTTATTATATTGGGCTACAATCAACCGCAACTGTGTAATATGCGGAAAGCCTCACGCAGACCTGGCACATTATGAAGCAGTCGGCAGAGGTATGAACAGAAACAAGATGAATCACTACGACAAACATGTATTAGCGTTATGTCGCGAACATCACAACGAGCAACATGCGATTGGCGTTAAGTCGTTTGATGATAAATATCACTTGCATGACTCATGGCTAAAAGTTGATGAGAGGCTCAACAAAATGCTGAAAGGAGGAGAATAATGGTTAAATCGATATTTTTACAAGATGGAGAAGAAATTTTTGTTGATGATGAAGATTATGAGAGGGTTAATCAATATATTTGGACAAAATCTTATGTAGATAACGTTAGAAGAATTCACACAAAGACACTCAACGTTAGCTTAAGTGGATTTGTATTAGAAAATGGTTTTCAAAAAATAAAAAATAATGATTTTACCAAAAACAACATCACTTCAATTGGTTATCAACAACGATGGGCAAGGCCTACAAGAAATACTTCGAGTATCTATAAAGGTGTTTATTTAAATCAAAAAACAAAAAAATGGTCTGCTGTAATAAAAATTGATAGCAAATCTAAATATTTAGGTAGTTTTGTTAATGAATGGGAGGCAGCTAAAGCATACAACAGCGCAGTAGATAAATATTGGGACGGACAAGGTTATAAGAATCATAAAAATCAAAATGACTCTATATTTGAATATGAATACAAAACTTACAAAGACCAAAAACGTCGTAGAAGAGGAAAAAGTAAGTTCAAAGGAGTCTATTTAACTCAAAGTGGTTATGTAGCGCAAATAACTTATAAAAGAAAGACATATCATATTGGATGGTCAAAAAATATTTATGAGACTGCTCTCATGTTTAATAAAATTAATTTTTATTTACATGGTTCAGACGTAATCCTTAATGACGTACCTATGACAGATGAACTTAAAGAATTCATATCTAACTGGGAAATACCGGACAAAATAAAAGCGCTGAAAGGAGAGAACAATGGGAGAAGTATCGTGGATAAAACTTAAAGTTGGCATGTTTGATGACAGCAAAATCAAATATATCGAAGCTTTACCCGAAAGAGATACGATCATAACTATTTGGGTTAAGTTGCTAACTTTATCAGGAAAGTACAACGAACAAGGTTACATTATGCTATCTGAAAACTTACCGTATAACGAAGAAATGTTAGCAAATGAGTTTAGCCGACCTATTAACTCAATAAGGTTAGCAATTCAAACTTTTGAGACATTAGGCATGATTGAAAAAGTTAACGGTGTCATAAAAGTGACAAACTGGGAAAAGCACCAAAACATCGAAGGACTCGAGAAAATCAGGGCGCAGAACAGGTTGAGGAAACAAAAGCAACGAGAAAACAACAGAAAATTGCTAAATGGTCACGTGACGTCACGTGACAGTCACGCAACAGAAGAAGATAAAGAATTAGATAAAGAATTAGAAAGAGATAAAGAAAAAGATATAGATAAGAACTTAAGTTCAAATAATAGCGCAACTGACGTTACGCATGAGCAATTTGAGGAATGGTGGAAACTTTACAACAAGAAAAAAGATAAGAAGATGTCTTTCATTAAATTCAAATCATGCTTAAAGAAACATACTTTTGAGCAAATCATGCAAGGTACTCGTGAGTATTTAAAAACTATTACAGACAAACAATATCAAAAGTACCCTAAAACGTTCTTAACTAACGAAAGCTATATGAATGATTATAGCGAAGAGATTAAAGAAACTGGCATAGATCAATTGGAACGCATGAAGTACGACGAAAGTTATTGGGACTAGGAGGATATTATGAAACCACTATTCAGCGAAAAGATAAACGAAAGCTTGAAAAAATATCAACCTACTCATGTCGAAAAGGGATTGAAATGTAAGAGGTGTGGCAGTGAATACGACTTATATAAGTTTGCTCCTACTAAAAAACACCCGAATGGTTACGAGTATAAAGACGGTTGCAAATGTGAAATCTATGAGGAATATAAGCGAAACAAGCAACGGAAGATAAACAACATATTCAATCAATCAAACGTTAATCCGTCTTTAAGAGATGCAACAGTCAAAAACTACAAGCCACAAAATGAAAAACAAGTACACGCTAAACAAACAGCAATAGAGTACGTACAAGGCTTCTCTACAAAAGAACCAAAATCATTAATATTGCAAGGTTCATACGGAACTGGTAAAAGCCACCTAGCATACGCTATCGCAAAAGCAGTCAAAGCTAAAGGGCATACGGTTGCTTTTATGCACATACCAATGTTGATGGATCGTATCAAAGCGACATACAACAAAAATGCAGTAGAGACTACAGACGAGTTAGTCAGATTGTTAAGCGATATTGATTTACTTGTACTAGATGATATGGGTGTAGAGAACACAGAACATACTTTAAACAAACTTTTCAGCATTGTTGATAACAGAGTAGGTAAAAACAACATCTTTACAACTAACTTTAGTGATAAAGAACTAAATCAAAATATGAACTGGCAACGTATCAATTCAAGAATGAAACACAATGCAAGAAAAGTAAGAGTAATCGGAGACGATTTCAGGGAGCGAGACGCATGGTAACCAAAGAATTTTTGAAAATTAAACTTGAGTGTTCAGATATGTACGCTCAGAAACTTATAGACGAGGCACAGGGCGATGAAAATAAGTTATATGACCTATTTATCCAAAAACTTGCAGAACGTCACACACGCCCCGCTGTCGTCGAATATTAAGGAGTGTTAAAAATGCCGAAAGAAAAATATTACTTATACCGAGAAGATGGCACGGAAGATATTAAGGTCATCAAGTATAAAGACAACGTAAATGAAGTTTATTCTCTCACAGGAGCCCATTTCAGCGACGAAAAGAAAATTATGACTGATAGTGACCTAAAACGATTCAAAGGCGCTCACGGGCTTCTATATGAGCAAGAGCTAGGATTACAAGCAACGATATTTGATATTTAGAGGTGGACGATGAGTAAATACAACGCTAAGAAAGTTGAGTATAAAGGAATTGTATTTGATAGCAAAGTAGAGTGTGAATATTACCAATATTTAGAAAGTAATATGAATGGCACTAACTATGATCGTATCGAAATACAACCGAAATTTGAATTACAACCTAAATTCGGGAAACAAAGACCGATTACGTATATAGCCGATTTCTCTTTGTGGAAGAAAGGGAAACTGGTTGAAGTTATAGACGTTAAAGGTAAGGCGACTGAAGTTGCCAACATCAAAGCGAAGATATTCAGATATCAGTATAGAGATGTGAATTTAACGTGGATATGTAAAGCGCCTAAATACACAGGTCAAGAATGGATGGTATATGAGGACTTAGTGAAAGTCAGACGTAAAAGAAAAAGAGAAATGAAGTGATTTAATGCAACAACAACAAGCATATATAAATGCAACGATTGATATAAGAATACCTACAGAAGTTGAATATCATCATTTCGATGATGTGGATGATGAAAAAGATATGCTAGCAAAGCGCTTAGATGACAATCCGGATGAATTACTAAAGTATGACAACATAACAATAAGACATGCATATATAGAGGTGGAATAAATGAGTATCGTAAAGATTAACGGTAAGCCATATAAATTTACCGAACATGAAAATGAATTGATAAAAAAGAACGGGTTAACTCCCGGAATGGTTGCAAAAAGAGTACGTGGTGGCTGGGCGTTGTTAGAAGCCTTAAACACACCTTATGGCATGCGCTTAGCTGAGTATAAAGAAATCGTGTTATCCAGAATTATGCAACGAGAGGCTAGAGAACGTGAAGTAGCTAGGCAACGACGTAAAGAGGCAGAGCTAAGAAGAAAGAAGCCGCATTTATTTGATGTACCACAAAAACATTCACGTGATCCGTACTGGTTCGATGTCACTTATAACCAAATGTTTAAGAAATGGAGTGAAGCATAATGAGCATAATCAGTAACAGAAAAGTAGATATGAACGAAATGCAAGACAACGTTAAGCAACCAGCGCACTACACATACGGCGACATTGAAATTATAGATTTTATCGAACAAGTTACGGCGCAATATCCACCACAACTAGCATTCGCAATAGGTAATGCAATCAAATACTTGTCTAGAGCACCGTTAAAAAACGGACACGAGGATTTAGCAAAGGCGAAGTTTTACGTCGATAGAGTGTTTGATTTGTGGGAGTGATGACCATGACAGATAACGCACGCAAAGAATACCTAAATCAATTCTTTGGATCTAAGAGATATCTGTATCAGGATAACGAGCGAGTGGCACATATTCATGTAGTAAATGACACTTATTACTTACACGGACATATCGTGCCAGGTTGGCAAGGTGTGAAGAAGGCATTTGATACAGCTGAAGAGCTCGAAATATATATAAAGCAACATGGTTTGGAATATGAGGAACAGAAGCAACTAACTTTATTTTAGAGGAGATGGAAATGATGAATAATCGTGAACAAATTGAACAATCCGTTATAAGTGCTAGTGCGTATAACGGCAATGACACAGAGGGATTGCTAAAAGAGATTGAGGACGTGTATAAGAAAGCGCAAGCGTTTGATGAAATACTTGAGGGTTTACCTAATGCTATGCAAGATGCACTCAAAGAAGATATTGGTCTTGATGAAGCAGTAGGGATTATGACGGGGCAAGTGGTCTATAAATATGAGGAGGAGCAGGAAAATGAAAAAATTTAATGTTCAAATCACATACACTGGCATGATTGAAGAGGCTATCGAGGCTGAAAGTTTAGAAGAAGCAGAATTTGAGGCTCATGATATTGCGAGAATGGAAGTGCCATTTGATTGTGATGAATTTGAAATTAATGTAGAGGTGGAACAGGAAAATGAATAACACATTAACAATTGATCAATTACAAGAGTTATTACAAATACAAAAGGAGTTCGACGATAGAATACCAACCAGAAATTTAAATGACACAGTAGCTAGTATGATTATTGAATTTGCGGAGTGGGTTAACACACTTGAGTTTTTTAAAAATTGGAAGAAACAACCAGGTAAGCCATTAGATACACAATTAGATGAGATTGCTGATTACTTAGCTTTCAGTTTGCAATTAACTTTGACTATTGTTGATGAAGAAGATTTGGAAGAAACTACTGAGGTTATGGTTGATTTGATTGAAAATGAAGTTACTTTACCTAAACTACATTCAGTTTATTTTGTTCATGTAATGCATACACTAACAGAACAATTTGTAAAAGGTATTGATAATAGTATTGTACAAGTTTTAATAATGCCTTTTTTGTACGCCAATACTTACTATTCTATCGACCAACTCATTGACGCATACAAAAAGAAAATGAAAAGGAACCACGAAAGACAAGATGGAACAGCAGACGCAGGAAAAGGATACGTGTAAAGACATCTTAGATCGAGTCAAGGAGGTTTTGGGGAAGTGAGAGAACGCACTAAAATTATATATCGTGGTTGGAACAAGGAGATATTTATTTTACAGGGTAAAAATATGAATGTTATTGGTTTGCGCCAAATATTTGATGAACTCAAAAGATTGTACGAAGGTTATAAAATCGTTGTTATTCCAATAGAAGTTGATTTTGAAATCAAATAAATAGGAGTGATGAGAAGTGACACAATACTTAGTCACAACATTCAAATATTCATCAGGACTACCACATGAACATTTTACTGCTGCTAGAGATAATCAGACGTTTACAGTTGTTGAGGCAGAGAGTAAAGAAGAAGCGAAAGAGAAATATGAGTCACAAAATACACCTATTGTTTACTACACTAATAATTCTAAAGTGACCTTATTCGAAAGACCTAGTGAAGAAGTATTAGGTTCTTTGTTCGAAAAGAAATAAAATCATTAAAGAGGGGAGATAATAATGTTTAATACACCTAAAATGAAATTACCAGAAAAGCACACCGAGGTATTTAAGACGTATAAAAATGGAACGCCAGAAGAAAAAGCTGAGATTGAAGGCTGTTTTATTAAAACTGTTAAAGATGAAGATAGTGAATTTTACAGCCCTATGTTAGCCAGTCTAAATGAACAACAGTTAAAGAGTATGTTGAGACAGGTACTTTTTTTGATTGATACAGGAGATGACAATGATGATTAAACAAATATTAAGACTAATATTCTTACTAGCAATGTATGAGCTAGGTAAGTATGTAACGGAGCAAGTATATATTATGATGACGGCTAATGATGATGTAGAGGAGCCGAGTGATTTCGCAAAGTTGAGCGATCAGTGTGATTTGATGAGGGCGGAGGTGTCAGAGTAGATGTATAGCAAAGAGTCAATTGTTAATATGATAGGCACACATAAAATGAAGTGCAATGTGTTAGCTGATGTAATACCGGAATATGATAGCAATTCAATCGCACAGTACGGCATACAAGCAACGTTACCAAAACCACAAGGGGAAAACTCAAGCAAAGTTGAAGATGTTGTTGTGAGGCTTGAGAGAGCAAATAAAAGGTATGCTCAGATGTTAAAAGAAGTCGAGTTTATAAATCAATCGCAACAGAGATTAGGACATGTTGACTTTTGTTTCTTAGAGTTGTTGAAGAAAGGTTATAACAGGGATGCGATTATCAAGAAGATGCCTAACTCTAAATTGAACAGAAACAACTTCTTAGCGCGCCGTGATGAGTTAGCAGAAAAAATTTATCTACTACAGTGACGAAAATGACAAAAATGACAGAAATGACGAAAATGACACTATTTTTAAACTGTGAATTAATTTTATATAATTGATTTGTAAGAATTATCTTAAGACGTGGGGTAATAGCCACATTAGATGTTCTCATCGATGTGATTGAGAAGTGACAAACATGTAAAGTTGATATGTTACGCTATTAATCACTTACTACCTGCCTATATGGTGGGTAGTTTAATTCTTGCAATTTGAGTCATAACTATTTTCCTCCTTTCACATTTATTGAACGTAGCTCCTGCACGAGATGTAGGGGCATTTTTTTATATTTAAAATAACTAGAGTAATTAACGTAAAGGCGTGTGATACAGTGAAAACAATTGATTAAATTAACACCGAAGCAAGAAAAGTTTGTATTGGGACTCATCGAGGGCAAGAGCCAACGCAAAGCTTATATTGACGCAGGGTATTCGACCAAAGGCAAGAGCGAAAAGGATATCGATGTATTAGCTAGCCGTGTAGCTAAAAACGGCAAGGTTTGTACAAGGTACGAAGAATTACGTCGAGAAGTAGCTGAGCAATCAAAATGGACACGCCAAAAGGCTTTTGAAGAGTATGAGTGGTTAAAGAATACAGCGAAGAACGATATTGAAGTAGAGGGAGTAAAGAAAGCGACAGCTGATGCATTCCTCGCTAGTTTGGACGGCATGAATAGAATGACGTTAGGAAATGAAGTGCTGACTAACAAAAAGATTGAAACTGAAATTAAGATGCTTGAGAAAAAAATCGACCAGATGGATAAAACAGAAAACAATTCACAAGAAGCAGAAGTTGCTAAAGCACTTATTAAGTTAGCGGGTGTTAATAATGATTAATGAAATGTTAAACCCGAAACAACAAGAAATCTGGAACTGCTTTATAAACGATAAACCCAAAGTATTAATAGCGAGTGGTGCAAAAAGGGCGGGTAAAACATATGTGTTTATCCTGCTTTTTTTAATGCATATAGCTACTTATAAAGACAAGGGGCTTAACTTCATTATTGGAGGAGCAACACAGGCATCTATAAGACGTAACATACTAGATGATATGGAGTTAATACTAGGTAGAGAGTTAACACTCGATAAATCTAACGCAGTCAAAATATTTGGTAATAAAGTGTATGTATTCGACGGACAAAACTCGGATGCATGGAAAAAAGCGCGTGGTTTTACTTCAGCAGGTGCTTTTTTAAATGAGGGAACAGC
>OJXH01000187.1_pt1 | contig 12837 bp, 10 predicted proteins | sample 1600621 | NCBI WGS metagenome assembly OJXH01 (sample SAMN04436989, study PRJEB24849) | human gut metagenome | biome: human gut; feature: NICU; material: stool | host: Homo sapiens | place: USA: Saint Louis, MO | collected 2013-03-12
ATTAAAAGCTATATCCAATCAAGACTTTAAAGGGTTAGTTCCAAATATCAATCAGAATGATAATTATTCTGAAATATATATAATTAACAATACTAAAAACTTAATATATCATTTATATGATGATAGAGGTCTATGGTTAGCTTTTAATAATAATGAAGATTATGCAAGATATTCTGAAAAATATAATGATTTAATATTGGAATTTGATAACGAAGATATCTGATTTTTTAATCTAACAAATGACAAACCATTAAAAGTAGCATCCCAACATCAAATAAAACACAAATCATCAAATAAAAATCGCTACAAAACCAAATCGTTAAGCACGCAATAAATAAAATTTCTCACTCATTTTAATTTGGAATTCCAAACGTCGAATTCCGAAAACCAAACTCCGAATTCCAAGCTCAAAAAATGAATACGCAACTTCAAAATTAAAAGCATTTCCCTGTTACTCGGGAAATGCTTTTTACGTACTGATTACTCTGTCATTAATGATTTTACAACGGAAACCATGTCGTCATGTATGACCAAAGTAGCGTCGTTATCATAAGGTGTTCGATCTTTATTGATAATAATTAAATTGTCGCCTTTAAAATTTGATATTAATCCTGCGGCAGGTTGTACAACGAGTGATGAACCTAGTACGACAAGGGTGTCAGCATCTTCAATTTTATTTAATGCCCGTATGATGGTAGGTTGATCTAACATTTCACCGTATAATACGATGTCCGGTCGAATGGCACCACCACAATTATCACAATGTTTCAAAGTTCTATCAATAACATCTGACTTCATATAAGATTTATGACATGCATTACAATAAAAACGATTTAACGTGCCATGTAATTCATCAACATGTTGACTTCCAGCGTCTGAGTGCAAACCATCGATATTTTGCGTGATGACACCTAAAGATTGTTGATTACGTTCTAATTTTGCAATCCAATCATGAACGATATTGGGCATCGTATCGACAAATAGTAAGCGCTTATGGCAGAAATTGATAAAACCTTCAGGATCATCTTCTAAATAATCACGGCTTAACAAGTATTCTGGCGAAAGCCCATCTTTTGAAATTTCATCAAATAAGCCACCCATTGAACGGAAATCTGGAACACCACTTGCGACAGATACACCAGCACCTGTAAAAAATGTAATACGATTCGAACTATCTATAATATGTTTTAGTGTCTCTAAATCATGTTTCAAGTTAAACACCCCATCAAAATAATGAATGATTTATAACGTCTTTTGCTTTTATTATAGTATATTCATTTTACGATTATCAAAAGCGCAGTTTAAACAGTTCTTTTTAAAAATGAATTATACATATAATCGAACAGTTAAATTATATTAGTTTTTACGCAATTTTTATTATAGAATAAGCATGTATATTAAAATTGATGTCTAAACATAAAGGATAATGACCCATCTCCTAAATAAAGGAGGCAATTTTACATTGAATAAACATGAACGTTTGTATGAAATTGCTAAACTAGTGAATAAAAAGTGCACGATAAGAACGAATTAAATCGTCGAAGGTTTAAATGTGTCTGATATGACAGTTCGAAGAGATTTAATTGAATTGGAAAATAAAGGGATTTTAACGAAGATTCATGGTGGTGCACGCAGTAATTCAACATTTCAGTATAAAGAAATATCGCATAAAGAAAAACATACCCGTCAAATTGCAGAAAAACGATTTATAGCTAGAAAAGCTGCATCATTAATTGAAGATGGGGATACTTTGTTTTTCGGACCAGGAACAACAGTGGAACTATTAGCAGAAGAAGTCAATCATCATAGGCTCACAATTATTACGAATTGTTTGCCGGTGTATAAAATTTTGTTGGAAAAACAAACAGCACATTTTCGTGTCTATTTAATTGGTGGTGAAATGCGCCATATTACAGAAGCATTTGTAGGTGAAATGGCGAATGCCATGTTAGAAAAACTAAGATTTAGCAAGATGTTCTTTAGTAGTAACGCAGTAAATAAAGGTGCTGTGATGACATCTACATTAGATGAAGCTTATACGCAACAATTGGCACTAAGTAATTCAATTGAAAAATACTTGCTAATTGATCATACGAAAGTTGGGAAAGAAGATTTTACATCATTTTGTCAGTTAAACGAATTGACTGCAGTGGTCATGGACTATGAAGATGAAGAAAAAGTAGAAACGATTAAAACATATATTGAAGTAGTCGACTAAATTAAAAATATAACTGCATTGTTAAAATATGTGTCTATATGCTCATAAGTGAATGTGAATTTGCATTCATTTATGGGCTATTTTTTTGCAAATTTATGTAAACGGGAACCCCGACAAATTTTTACTACAATTTCAGACGAATACCTAATTAAAACAACACCACAATAAGAATGTTCACTTATTGTTTGAAAATATGTCATAAACAAACAGATTATAAACATATTATGTTGATTTATTGTTTGTTTATGTTTATAATTTAAACGTAATCAAATTGAAAGCCTTTTCTCAAGATTTTCATAACCTACAAATAAATATGTCATATTTTAAGAAAGGTATTTCAAAATTAAAGTAAAAAGGAGTCTTATTATGGCGATTATTATTGGTTCAGATGAAGCTGGCAAACGATTAAAAGAAGTCATCAAATCATACTTATTAGACAATAAATATGACGTTGTTGACGTAACAGAAGGACAGGAAGTTGACTTTGTTGATGCAACTTTGGCTGTAGCAAAAGATGTTCAAAGTCAAGAAGGTAACTTAGGTATTGTTATCGATGCATTTGGTGCAGGTAGCTTTATGGTTGCTACAAAAATCAAAGGCATGATTGCTGCTGAAGTATCAGATGAACGCTCTGGATATATGACTAGAGGCCATAACAATTCAAGAATGATCACTATGGGATCTGAAATTGTTGGAGACACATTAGCGAAAAATGTCGTTAAAGGTTTTGTTGAAGGTAAATACGATGGTGGTAGACACCAAATCCGCGTAGATATGCTTAATAAAATGTGCTAAGGAGGAAAAATTACTATGAAGATTGCATTAGGATGCGACCATATTGTTACAGATACAAAAATGCGTGTATCTGAATTTTTAAAATCAAAAGGACATGAAGTCATTGACGTAGGAACATACGATTTCACAAGAACACATTATCCAATTTTTGGTAAAAAAGTTGGAGAACAAGTTGTTAGCGGTAATGCAGACTTAGGTGTTTGCATTTGTGGAACAGGTGTTGGTATTAACAATGCTGTAAATAAAGTACCTGGCGTTCGTTCAGCACTAGTACGTGATATGACATCAGCGCTATATGCTAAAGAAGAATTAAATGCGAACGTTATTGGCTTTGGTGGACGTATTATTGGTGAGTTATTAATGTGCGATATTATCGATGCATTTATTAATGCTGAATATAAACCAACTGAAGAGAACAAAAAATTAATCGCTAAAATTAAACATTTAGAAACAAGCAATGCAGATCAAGCTGATCCACATTTCTTTGATGAATTCTTAGAAAAATGGGACAGAGGCGAATACCACGATTAAGGGACGACACATATGATTTTAACTTTAACATTAAATCCATCCGTTGATATTTCATACCCATTAACAGCATTGAAATTAGATGATGTTAATCGTGTTCAAGAAGTAAGTAAAACAGCTGGTGGTAAAGGTTTAAATGTAACAAGAGTACTTGCGCAAGTAGGTGAGCCAGTCCTTGCGAGTGGTTTTATTGGCGGTGAATTAGGTCAATTTATTGCTAAAAAATTAGATCATGCCGGCATCAAGCATGCATTTTATAACATTAAGGGTGAAACACGAAACTGCATTGCAATTTTACATGAAGGACAACAAACAGAAATTTTAGAGCAGGGACCGGAGATTGATAATCAAGAGGCTGCAGGATTTATTAAACATTTTGAGCAATTACTAGAAAAAGTTGAAGCAGTTGCTATTTCAGGTAGCTTACCAAAAGGATTAAATCAAGATTATTATGCACAAATCATTGAACGATGCCAAAACAAAGGTGTGCCTGTGATATTAGACTGCTCGGGTGCAACTTTACAAACAGTATTGGAAAATCCATACAAACCAACAGTCATTAAACCAAACATTTCTGAATTATATCAGTTGCTTAACCAGCCACTTGATGAAAGTTTAGAAAGTTTGAAACAAGCAGTTTCACAACCCTTATTCGAAGGAATTGAGTGGATTATTGTGTCTTTAGGTGCACAAGGTGCGTTCGCTAAGCACAATCACACATTCTATAGAGTGAATATTCCGAAAATAAGCGTATTAAATCCGGTTGGTTCAGGTGATTCTACAGTTGCTGGAATTACTTCAGCAATTCTTAATCATGAAAACGACCACGATTTACTAAAAAAAGCCAATACTTTAGGCATGCTGAATGCGCAAGAAGCACAAACAGGTTATGTCAATTTAAATAATTATGATGATTTATTCAATCAAATTGAAGTTTTAGAGGTGTAAAAAATGTCAAAATCGAATCAAAAAATCGCATCAATTGAACAATTAAGTAATAACGAAGGTATCATTTCTGCATTAGCATTTGACCAACGTGGTGCTTTAAAACGCATGATGGCAAAACATCAAACTGAAGAACCAACTGTAGCTCAAATTGAACAATTAAAAGTATTAGTTGCGGAAGAATTAACGCAATATGCATCTTCAATTTTATTAGATCCTGAATACGGTTTACCAGCTTCTGATGCACGTAACAAAGATTGTGGATTATTACTTGCTTATGAAAAAACTGGATATGACGTAAACGCTAAAGGTCGTTTACCTGACTGTTTAGTAGAGTGGTCTGCAAAACGTTTAAAAGAACAAGGTGCAAATGCTGTTAAATTCTTACTTTACTATGATGTTGATGATGCTGAAGAAATTAACATTCAAAAGAAAGCATATATTGAAAGAATCGGTTCAGAATGTGTTGCAGAAGATATTCCATTCTTTTTAGAAGTATTAACATACGATGACAACATTCCTGATAACGGTAGTGTTGAATTTGCAAAAGTTAAGCCTAGAAAGGTTAACGAAGCAATGAAATTGTTCTCAGAACCACGCTTTAACGTTGATGTATTGAAAGTTGAAGTACCAGTAAACATGAAGTATGTAGAAGGCTTTGCTGAAGGTGAAGTGGTTTATACAAAAGAGGAAGCGGCACAACACTTTAAAGATCAAGATGCATCAACTCATTTACCATACATTTACTTAAGTGCTGGTGTTTCTGCGGAATTATTCCAAGAAACTTTAAAATTTGCTCACGAAGCTGGTGCTAAATTCAACGGTGTACTTTGTGGCCGTGCTACATGGTCTGGTGCTGTTCAAGTATACATTGAACAAGGTGAAGATGCTGCTCGTGAATGGTTACGTACAACTGGTTTCAAAAATATTGATGACTTAAATAAAGTATTAAAAGATACTGCGACATCTTGGAAACAAAGAAAATAAGTATAAAAGGGGATTAATGCTATGAATAGAGAAGAAGTCCAATTATTAGGTTTTGAAATTGTTGCATTTGCAGGGGATGCACGTTCTAAGTTTTTAGAAGCATTAACAGCAGCTCAAGCTGGAGATTTTGCAAAAGCAGATGCACTGATTGAAGAAGGAAACAATTGCATTGCTGAAGCGCATAGAGCACAAACAAGCTTATTAGCTAAAGAAGCGCAAGGTGATGATATTGCATACAGTGTGACGATGATGCATGGTCAAGACCATTTAATGACAACAATTTTACTGAAAGATTTAATGAAGCATTTATTAGAATTTTATAAAAGAGGGTTATGACAATGATGCAAAAATTGATCGCACAAATTGAAAAAGGGAAGCCATTTTTCGAGAAATTATCACGTAACATATATTTAAGAGCCATCCGTGATGGATTTATTTCTGCAATGCCTGTCATCTTATTCTCAAGTATCTTTCTATTAATTGCATACGTGCCAAATATATTTGGTTTTAAATGGGATAAAGGCATGGAAGCCATTTTAATGAAACCATATAACTATACGATGGGGCTTGTAGCATTTTTAGTAGCAGGAACGACAGCGAAATCTTTAACAGATTCATTTAACCGTAAGCTAGAAAGTACAAATCAAATTAACTTTATTTCTACAATGCTAGCAGCGATGTGTGGATTCTTGTTCTTAGCTTCTGATCCAGCCAAAGATGGTGGATTCTTAAGTGCGTTTATGGGAACTAAAGGTTTATTAACAGCATTCTTATCAGCATTTGTAACTGTTATTGTTTATAACTTCTGTGTGAAGCGCAATATTACAATTAAAATGCCGAAAGAAGTACCGCCGAATATTTCACAAGTATTTAAGGACTTAATTCCATTTTCAGCGGTAATCATCATTCTTTATGCACTAGATTTAGTCATTCGCAACAGCTTTAAATCAAATGTAGCGGAAGGTATTTTAAAATTATTCGAACCATTATTTACAGCAGCAGATGGATGGATAGGTGTCACAATTATCTTTGGTGCCTTTGCATTATTCTGGTTTGTAGGAATTCATGGTCCATCAATAGTAGAACCAGCAATTGCAGCCATTACATATGCGAATATCGAAGCGAACTTCAAGTTGCTTCAAGCTGGTGAACACGCAGATAAAATTATTACATCAGGTACACAAATGTTTATCGTTACATTTGGTGGTACGGGTGCAACATTGGTCGTGCCATTTATGTTTATGTGGATGACGAAATCTAAACGAAACAAAGCGATTGGACGTGCATCTGTTGTACCAACATTCTTTGGTGTAAACGAGCCGATTTTATTCGGGGCACCACTAGTATTGAATCCTGTGTTCTTTATTCCATTTGTATTAGCGCCAATTGTGAACGTATGGATATTTAAACTTTTCGTTGAAGTGTTAGGAATGAACAGTTTTAGTGTGAACTTACCATGGACAACACCAGGTCCACTCGGCATCATCATGGGTACTGGATTTGGTTTATGGTCATTCGTACTAGCGATTACTTTAATTGTTGTAGATATTATTATTTACTACCCATTCCTAAAAGTTTATGATAGTGAAATTCTTGATGAAGAAGAAGGACGTAAAGAAAGTAATTCAGATTTAAAAGAAAAAGTTGCAGCAAACTTTGATACGAAAAAAGCTGATTCAATTTTAGCGGCAAGTGGTGTATCAGACGATGCAGCTAAAGCTTCAAATATCACAGAACAAACAAATGTCTTAGTACTTTGTGCCGGTGGTGGTACAAGTGGATTATTAGCCAACGCACTTAATAAAGCAGCTGAAGAATATCATGTGCCAGTGAAAGCGGCAGCTGGCGGATATGGCGCACATATGGACATTATGAAAGAGTACCAATTAATCATTTTAGCGCCACAAGTTGCGTCTAACTATGAAGATATTAAGCAAGATACAGATAGATTAGGTATTAAATTAGCGAAGACTCAAGGTGCTGAATATATCAAATTGACACGAGATGGCCAAGCAGCCCTTGATTTCGTTCAACAACAATTTGAAAATTAAGAATAGGAGTTTTTCATATGACTAAAACATTACCTGAAGATTTTATTTTTGGTGGAGCAACAGCAGCATATCAAGCAGAAGGTGCGACAAATACGGATGGTAAAGGTCGCGTAGCATGGGATACGTATTTAGAAGAAAACTATTGGTACACTGCAGAACCAGCGAGTGATTTTTATAACAGATATCCAGTGGATTTAGAATTAAGTGAAAAATTCGGTGTTAATGGTATCCGTATTTCAATTGCATGGTCTCGTATCTTCCCAAATGGATATGGCGAAGTTAACCCTAAAGGTGTTGAGTATTACCATAAGTTATTTGCGGAGTGTCATAAACGTCATGTTGAACCATTTGTAACATTGCATCATTTTGATACACCAGAAGTGTTACACAAAGATGGCGATTTTCTAAATCGTAAAACGATTGACTACTTTGTAGATTATGCTGAATATTGTTTTAAAGAATTCCCAGAAGTAAAATATTGGACTACATTCAATGAAATTGGACCAATTGGTGATGGCCAATATTTAGTAGGTAAATTCCCTCCAGGTATTAAATATGATTTTGAAAAAGTTTTCCAATCTCATCATAATATGATGGTTGCTCATGCAAGAGCAGTAAAATTATTTAAAGATGGCGGCTATCAAGGAGAAATTGGTGTTGTACACGCATTGCCAACAAAATATCCGTTCGATCCATCAAATCCTGAAGATGTTCGTGCAGCAGAATTAGAAGATATCATCCATAACAAATTCATCTTAGATGCAACATATTTAGGTGAGTATTCTCGTGAAACGATGGAAGGTGTGCAACATATCTTATCTGTTAATGGCGGTAAATTAAACATTACAGATGAAGATTATGCCATTTTAGATGCAGCCAAAGATTTAAACGACTTCTTAGGTATCAATTACTACATGAGTGATTGGATGAGAGGTTATGATGGAGAATCTGAAATTACGCATAATGCGACAGGTGATAAAGGCGGTTCTAAATACCAACTTAAAGGTGTCGGTCAACGTGAATTTGATGTCGACGTACCTCGCACAGACTGGGACTGGATGATCTATCCTCAAGGTTTATATGATCAAATCATGCGTGTTGTTAAAGATTATCCTAACTATCATAAGATTTATATCACTGAAAATGGTTTAGGATATAAAGATGAATTTATTGAATCTGAAAAAACAGTTCATGATGATGCACGTATTGATTATGTAAGACAACATTTAAACGTTATTGCAGATGCTATTAAAGATGGTGCAAATGTTAAAGGTTACTTTATTTGGTCATTAATGGATGTGTTCTCTTGGTCAAATGGTTATGAAAAACGATATGGTTTATTCTATGTCGATTTTGAGACTCAAGAACGCTATCCTAAGAAAAGTGCTTATTGGTACAAAGAGTTAGCCGAAACAAAAGAAATTAAATAATAAAAGATATTAAAAGGCCTATCAGTCGTGTGCTGGTAGGTCTTTATTTATAAAAAGAGAAAAATTAAACATGCATATACATATTTTTATATTAATCAATGGGAGACACACGATTGAAAGTTAAATAAGCAATCAATTAACAAACGTTAACGGACAATTTTCCAAAGTCATCTTTAAAGTTAATGATGTATTCAAAATCAACTAAAGGACATTTTTAATCACATCCTTTATACTTAAATAAAAGACATGAATGGGAGTTAAAAGTGTGAAGAAAATTTTTGTAATTAGTACGACATTGTTAGCGGTCGCTATTATTATAGGCACTATTATTACGGTTGTGTTTAGTCAACGACAGGCACAAACATTTAAAATACAACAACAGCAATTTGTTAAAAAGCCAATTCCGACATTGTTTTTACATGGATTTGGTGGTAGTGCCAACTCTGAAAAATTTATGGTGAAGCAAGCAGAAAAAAGAGGGGTAACTAAAGATATCATCACTGCTTACGTTTCAAAGGATGGTGCAGTGACATTTAAAGGGAAACTAAGTAAAGATGCAGTGAATCCTATTGTGAAAATTGAACTTGAAAATAACAGACAAGGCTATTTGGATAAGAATGCTGCGTGGTTTAAAAATTTACTGACTAAGTTACAATCTGAATACAATTTCGATAAATTCAACTTTGTCGGTCACTCAATGGGGAACTTAACATTTGCACAATATATGATGACATATGGTAACGACAAGTCACTGCCACAGTTAAACAAACAAGTGAATATTGCTGGGACATTTAATGGCGTTTTAAATATGAATGAAGATGTCAATGAAATTACAGTTGATAAAGATGGTAAACCAAGTCGAATGAATCAACCTTATCAGCAATTACGCGTGCTAAAAGATATTTATAAAGGTAAAGGTATCGAAGTGCTAAATATTTATGGAGATTTGAAAGATGGTACACATTCAGACGGCAGAGTGTCTAATAGTTCTTCGAAATCATTAAAATATTTACTGGGAAATAGTCCGAAAAGTTATCGAGAATCTAAATATGAAGGTGAGTCTGCACAGCATAGTCAGCTTCATGAGAATGAAAATGTTGCTAATGAGTTGATCGACTTCTTATGGAAAAAATAAAGCAACTGCTAGTTTTTCGGGGGCAAAAAAGCTTGTAATATTAGAGTTTTTCAAAAATTATCTATTGTTTGAGAGTTTCCATAAAATGTCTAAGTCGTAACATTTTAAATTTATGATTATAGCAAATATAATGTGGTTGAAGTTACATGAATGAATCAGTGCTTAAGTCCAAATATAACAACTAAGAATGTATTTGCATACAGACATCACGAAGACACAATTCAAACTTAACGCTTAAGTAACAAGTAAGTAAAAGTTTCAAATAAAGAAAGGTGATTAATGATGCAAAATAAACAAATTCTTTTTAACAAAATACCAGAAGGCATGCCTCAAGAGGATACATTCAAAATTGAAGACATTGACACGCCTAAACTTGAGAGCGATGGTGTACTTGTACAAACGCTGTATATTTCAGTGGATCCATATATGAGAGGACGTATGACTAAGGCAGATTCGTATGTACAGCCTTTTGAAATTGGTAAACCGATTGTTAGCCATGTCGTTGCAAAAGTAATTGATTCGACACTCGCAGATTATAAAAAAGGAGATGTCGTTGTAGGTATGTTGCCTTGGCGAATCATTAATCATGTCCAAGCGGATCAAATTACTAAAGTTCCAACGACAGATGTACCACTTGATTTATATTTAAGTGTCTTAGGAATGCCAGGACAAACGGCATATCATGGTCTGCTTGATATTGGACAACCTAAAGACGGTGATACTGTTGTGGTTTCAGCTGCATCTGGCGCTGTAGGTTCAGTTGTAGGTCAAATTGCTAAGATTAAAGGTTGCCGTGTTGTAGGTATTGCGGGTGGCGACAAAAAAGTAAATTATTTAACAGAGACACTGGGCTTTGACGCTGGTATTGATTATAAGAAAGAGGATTTTGCAGAATCGTTAGCACAAGCAGTACCAGATGGTATTGATGTTTATTTTGAAAATGTTGGTGGTACAGTTGGCGATGAAGTATTTAAGCATTTAAATCGTTTTGCACGTGTACCAGTATGTGGCGCAATTTCGTCATATAATCATCCTGAAGCAGATATCGGACCACGTATTCAAGGTACGCTTATTAAGAAGCAAGTAATGATGAGAGGCTTCTTAGTAAGTGAATTTGCTAATGCTTTTAAAGAAGCTAGTGAACAGCTCGCAACATGGGTTCAAGAAGGTAAAATTCAGTCACAAGTAACCATTGAAGATGGTTTTGAAAATGCGCCACGTGCATTTAAAAATTTATTTACGGGCGATAACTTTGGTAAACAAGTTATTAAAGTTACGGAATAATAAAGTATACATTTTTACAAATCAACTTTGTTAATTGACCAAAATTTAATAACTTTCTTATCTAAAGCAAATTTGTTCAGTAACATGGTAGAAATAAGTCTAAAATGTAATACGAAAGTCGTCTGTAATTATTTATATATTCAAATGAAAAAGGAGTCATGATGCTGCGACATAAGCACACATGGCTTCTATTTTGTATAATAAGAAATAAGTTCATAAATGAGGTGAAACGATATGAAAATGATAGGATTTGAAAAGCCCTTTAAATTGGAAGAAGGAAATTTATTTAAAGTATACGAACAAAGAAAGCCAACGCCAGAAAACGATGATATCTTAGTCAAAGTAAATAGCATTAGTGTAAATCCTGTAGATACAAAACAACGACAAATGGAAGTCACTCAAGCACCTCGTGTACTTGGGTTTGATGCTATTGGTACTGTTGAAGCTATCGGACCAAACGTTACATTATTTAGTCCGGGTGACGTTGTATTTTATGCTGGATCGCCAAATAGACAAGGATCAAATGCGACATATCAATTGGTTTCAGAAGCTATAGTTGCAAAAGCGCCACACAACATAAGCGCTAATGAAGCGGTTAGTCTACCGCTAACTGGTATTACGGCATATGAAACGTTTTTTGATACATTTAAAATTTCACATAATCCTTCTGAAAATATAGGTAAATCCGTGTTAATCATTAATGGCGCTGGGGGTGTAGGAAGTATTGCCACTCAAATTGCTAAACGGTATGGTTTAACTGTCATTACAACAGCATCACGACAAGAAACAACAGAGTGGTGTGAAAAGATGGGCGCAGATATCGTATTGAATCATAAAGAGGATTTAGTGCGTCAATTTAAAGAAAAAGAAATTCCATTAGTAGATTATATATTTTGCACCTATAATACAGACTTGTATTACAATACTATGATTGAACTGATAAAACCATTAGGGCATATTACAACTATCGTAGCTTTTAATGAAGATCAAGATTTAAATGCATTAAAATTAAAAAGTATAACATTTACACATGAATTTATGTTTGCGCGTCCAATTCATCGAACGCCTGATATGATTAAACAACATGAGTATTTAGAAGATATTACGAAAAATATAGAATCAGGACATTACCAACCAACAACGACACAAGTTTTTGAAGGTTTATCACCTGAAAACTTATATCAAGCACATCTATTGTTGGAAAAACAGTCAATGATTGGGAAATTAGTAATTAATATATAGATTAGTAAGTAAAGTCGCCTTATGCAGAAAATACTGTATAGGGCGACTTATTTTTTGTGTTTAGCGACTATTGATTCTAAAGTGAAATATGGCAACTTTGCAGGTATCAATTCAATAATGCATTAGAAAGGCATTACTTAAATACAATAAAATACTTTGTTGTTCAATGATAAATAATTTGAGAGTATTTTATATATCATTTTTAAAAGATGAAGCATTATT
>OJXH01000188.1_pt1 | contig 12823 bp, 12 predicted proteins | sample 1600621 | NCBI WGS metagenome assembly OJXH01 (sample SAMN04436989, study PRJEB24849) | human gut metagenome | biome: human gut; feature: NICU; material: stool | host: Homo sapiens | place: USA: Saint Louis, MO | collected 2013-03-12
CAAAGAGTATTTAGACAAAGCAAAAGCAGAGCTAAACGGAGATGTAGCCATTGAACTTCTTTCAAGAGATGGTGATAGTGACCGAAAAGTTGCTGAATTTATCCAAGGCCAGTTACAAGAAACGTTGCCAGGTCTCACTATTAATGTCAAAACAGTTCCTTTAAATAATGCGATTGAATTAATGAGAAAAGGGGATTATGAATTGTCTGTTGGCATGTGGGGACCCGATTATCAGGATCCAATGACTTTCTTAGAAAGCTCAGTTAGTGGTAACCGTATGAACTATTCTAGCCCAACGTTTGATCAACTAATTGAAGAAGCAACAACTAAATACGCAAATGATCCTGAAACTCGTTGGCAAACATTAATTAAAGCTGAAAAAGTATTGGTGGAAGAAGATGCCGCTTTAATTCCTTTATACCAAGAGGCCCGTAGTCAGCTTGTACGACCAGGTGTCAAAGGTATTCAGTATCATAACTTCGGTGCAACGAGCACATATAAGTATGCCTATAAAGAATAAATTAGTGAACAAAAGTACCTTTAGCTGAAGGTACTTTTTTCCCGATAAGAGTTTCTTTTTTGTTAATAGTCAACAATTAATAAAAAAATAATTGAAAAAGGTTGACAAAAATAATGATACTCGTTAGAATAAGCACTGTTAACAAATGAATAGCGTTTTCATGTGACTAGATAATACTAGGCATGGAAGAATTTCGTAATACAATGTGGTGTACAATGGTTACGCAACATGTTTAACGGGATTGTTCTATGCTTTTTTTGTTGTTTTCACTGAAAATGTTAGAATTACTTCTGCAGAAGAGGGTCATTTATGAAAATTAAAAAGGTGCTAAATCAAAATGCTGTACTTGTTCTTGACGAAGGACAGGAGAAAGTAGCTGTCGGTAAAGGCGTCGGGTTTAATAAGACTAAAAATGATGTCTTATCTCAACAATTGGTGGAGCGGATGTTTGTGATGGAGCCAGAAGGACTGAAAAAACTTCAAGTACTGCTATCACAAATTGAAGACAAATACTTTTTAGCGAGTGAAGAAATTATCCAACATGCTGAAACGGTATTGGGTGAAAAGTTGAATGAACATATTAATATTGGGTTGAGTGATCACATTGCTTTTGCAGCTGAAAATATTCAAAATAATATTATTGTTCGGAACAAGCTTTTAAGTGAAATTGAGATTTTATATAGTGAAGAATTTGCTATTGCTCAATGGGCTGTAGAATATTTAACACAAACCTTAGAGATTCCATTTAGTTATGATGAAGCGGGGTATATTGCAATTCATATCCATAGTGCTCGCAGCGGGCGTACTGATAATAGTAAAAGTATCCGTGAAGTTACAATCGTTTCTGAAATTATTCATTTAATCGAGCAGGAATTGGCTATTGATATTCATGATGATAAAAATAGTCTCAGTTATTCACGTTTGGTGAATCATTTACGTTTGTTTATTCATCGCTTCCAACAAAATCAATATGCTGTTTTAGATGAAGAAATTTTGGAAGTCGTAAAGAAAAAGTATGCTGAAAGCTATGAAATCTCAAAAAAAGTACAAGTCTTATTAATGAGAAATTTTCATTATCAAGTACCAAATGAAGAACTTGGTTATTTATCGATTCACATTGAACGATTAAGAATGACCAAATAATAAAAATTAAATAGTTTATGTGAGGAGTTACGTATAATGAAAGCGTATATGCAAAGAATGGGACGTTCGTTAATGTTACCAGTTGCTGTATTACGTCGGTATTGCCAACTGGATCGTGGGAACAATCGGCGCTAGTCCAGCCACAACTTTTCTAATGAATGGTGGTTTGGCTATCTTAAACAACTTAGCATTATTATTTGCGGTTGGTTTAGCGTTAGGAATGTCAAAAGATAAAGATGGATCGGCAGCATTAGCTGGTTTAGTCGCTTATTTAGTGCCAAAAACTGTTTTAGCGCCTGCTTCTATCCAAGCCATTAAAGGCTTCAAGGATATTGCTGAAGTAAACCCAGCCTTCAACAGCATGGACAACAATGTCTTTGTCGGGATTGTCGCTGGTTTAGTTGCCGCGGCAATGTATAATCGTTTCTCTGGTGTGAAATTGCCAATGGCTTTATCATTCTTTAGTGGAAAACGTTTAGTTCCTATTATGTCAGCTATTTCGATGTTAGCAATCTCAGCTGTCTTATTCTTCTTCTGGCCAGTTGTTTATAACGGATTAGTTGCTTTTGGTAAAGGAATCTCTAGCTTAGGTTTCGTAGGAGCTGGCTTGTATGGTTTCTTTAACCGACTATTAATTCCAACAGGCTTACACCATGCTTTGAATTCTGTTTTCTGGTTTGATGTTGCTGGTATCAATGATATTGGGAACTTTTTAGCTGGTCAACAAGCGTTAGATACTGGTAAAGCAATTGTAGGACAAACAGGGATGTATCAAGCTGGTTTCTTCCCAGTAATGATGTTTGGTTTACCAGCAGGTGCGTTTGCAATTTATCAATGTGCACGTCCTGAGAAGAAAAAAGTTACAGCTTCATTAATGTTAGCTGCTGGTTTTGCGGCTTTCTTTACAGGCGTAACTGAACCTTTAGAGTTCTCATTTATGTTCGTTGCTTGGCCTTTATATGTTTTACATGCGGTCTTTACAGGTATTTCTTTAGCATTCGCTGCGTTTATGCATTGGACAGCTGGCTTTGCCTTTAGTGCAGGTTTTGTAGACTTCTTCTTAAGTTTGAAAAACCCAGTCGCAAATCACCCAATGATGTTGGTGGTTCAAGGACTTGTCTTTGCGGCAATTTACTACTTCGGTTTCCGTTTTGCAATCACTAAGTTTAACTTAATGACACCAGGACGTGAAGAAGGCGATGGCGAAGAAACGCCAGATGTTGCAGAAGGTGACAACAAATTTGCTTCTCTAGCTCGTCGTATTTATGATGGTTTAGGCGCTGATGCTAATGTAACTTCTATTGATAACTGTACAACTCGTTTACGCTTAACAGTGAAAGATACAGGCAAAGTGGATCAAGCAAAAATTAAAGCAACTGGGGTTCCTGGTGTGAAAGTCATTGATGACACCAATATCCAAGTGATCGTTGGTACGGAAGTACAATTTGTTGCTGACGAAATGCAACGATTATATAACCACCAAGCGCCAGCAACACCAGTCAAAGAAACACCTGTTTCTCAATCAGTTGTTGAAGAAAAAGCACCAGTTTCAACGAAAGAAACTGAATTATATTCTGTAGCGAATGGGAAAGTTATTCCTATTTCTGAAGTACCAGATGATGTTTTCTCAGCAAAAATGATGGGTGACGGTTTTGCTGTCGTACCAACAGACGGCGAAGTTTCAACACCCGTTGCTGGTAAAATTACTAGCATTTTCCCAACAAAACATGCGTTAGGTATCCAAACAGATTCAGGCATTGAAGTATTATTACACATGGGTCTAGATACTGTTGAGTTACAAGGTGGACCATTTACATTACATGTTGAAGAAGGCCAAGTTGTAAAACAAGGCGATAAAATTGCAACCATTGATTTAGCCGCATTAGAACAAGCTGGCAAAAAATCAGATTTAATTGTTGTTTTCACAAATCAAGATATCGTTGCTCAATACGATTTACAAAAAGCAGGTCAAACGACTTCAATGAATGATGTAATCGGAAATGTTACCGTAAAATAAAAGTAAAAAAGGGCTAGCCGCAAGGCAGCCCTTTTTTTGTATTCTTTGAAAGTGTTAGTGTCTGTAGAGCCAGTAATAAAAATCTCTTGCTCTACAGGTTTTTATTTATAAATAGCCTTAGAAAGTTTCGCATAATTGAACACTTCAACCACTCACAAAAATGTCCAATGTAACGGACAGAAAACAAGGAAGCGTTTTCTTTTATATGGATTATAATAAATATATCAAGGAGGGGTTGCTATGAGTTCGAAAAAAGAACGTGGACAAAAATTGTTGTTACTTCTCTCAAAAAAACAAGATTATATGACTGCAGAAGAATTGGCAAACTGCCTAAGTACTTCTCCTAAGACAGTTTATCGTTTGATAAAAAAAATTAACGATGAATTTTCAGAAGGTTCACTCATATTATCTGAGAAAGGACGAGGATACAAGCTAGACTATGAACGATTTATGGAACAGAATCGACATTTAGTCGAAAAAGAAAGTGATTTTTCGCCAAGGGAAAGACGCAATCGAATTCTGGAGGAATTGTTGTTAGCTTCTCCACAAGCTAAAAATGTTTATGAATTATTTGCAAGATATTATGTTGGCGATTCTGTGATATTTAGCGATGAACAACAATTATCCGAAGATTTAAAGAAATATGATTTAACACTCAAACGGAAAAATCGAACGTTGGCAATTATCGGTGAGGAAAGAGCTATCAGGAAAGCCATTTCCGATAGAATACAACTGTTGAACATTATCGATATTGAGGATCTTCGAAACAACAAAGCATTAAATTTTAATAATTATGATGTCCTTTTTACGTTAGATCAAGTCAGGAACATTGAAAAAAAACTGGATATTACTATTCCACATCCATATAACGTAAACATCTTTTCGCATCTTTATATCTTAATTAGTCGTTCACGAAAAGTAGCTATTTCTGAAAAATACCAATTATCTAACGAAGAAGAACAAGAATTAACAAAGGACTTAGTACTCAAAAAGGTCGCGCAAACAACGATTCAACAGATTGAAACTTATTTAAATAAGAGACTGCCTAACGTTGAAATTTATTACTTATATCAATATTTGGTTTCTTCTAGGATGCAAGGTTCGTTTAGTAAAGTAACTAATTTTTCTTTCAAAGTAATGCAAGTTACTCAATTTTATTTAGAGGAAATGAGTGCACAACTAAAAATTTTAACTGATAATGATCAGCTATTTCTTGAATTGGCTAGTCATATAAAACCAATGATAAATCGTCTTGAAAACAGCATACATGTTAAGAATAGTTTATTGGATCAAATAAAAATGACGTATGAAACAATTTTCGGAAAAATTGCGCAAGTTTCTAAGCAAGTAAGTAAAAACTATCAACTGCCGGCTATAAACGAAGATGAGAATGGGTTTATTACATTGTATTTTGCGCGAATGATTGAAACCAATCAGTTACCTATTCGTACTTTGATTATGTGTACCACTGGAATTGGAACTTCAGAACTATTGAGAGTAAAAGTTGAAAAGAAATTCCCTGAATTACAAATTTTTGAAATTATTGCCACACGAAATATAAAGAAATCATTAAAAGATTATTCTGATATTGAATTGATTCTTACAACGATTCATTTACAGGAAAAGGTCCCCATTAAATCATTGTTGGTAAGTGCCATGTTTACAATGGATGATCAGTATCGTTTACAAAGAAAAGTTGAGGAAATCTATCATGAACGTTAATCCTTTATACCAAGTTTTCCTAAACCAAGAACTTCTTTCAAAACAGCAAGTATATCAATTCATTGCAGAAACAGCAGCACCTTGGTTAACGCCTGAAGAAAAAAAGCAGATTGAGGAATCTTTGGTAAATCGTGAGAAGATGGGAAGTAATCAGATTGCAGAGCAAATTGTCTTGCCACATTTAGAGAATGCACTCTTGAAAAAAAGTGAAATATATCTGATTGGCTTAAAAACAGAAATCCAAGAATGGACGGCAGACATTAAGCAAGTGAAATTAATTATTGTCATTTTACTAAAAGAAAATGAACAGTTAAAAGTAAAAAAAGAAATCAGTCGATTTACTAGAAAATTAGCAAATGAAGACTTCTTAGAAAAGTTGTTGCGTTTAAAAACAGAAACAGATTTTTATAAAATTATAGAAAAATTTGAGGAGGAAAAATAATGAAGATAGTCGGCGTAGCAGCCTGCACAGTAGGAATTGCTCACACATATATCGCACAAGAAAAATTGGAGAACGCTGCAAAAAAAGCAGGAGTTGAGATCCATGTAGAAACACAAGGGACCATTGGGATTGAAAACAAACTAACGGATGAACAAATTAAGGAAGCGGACATTGTTATATTAGCCATTGATGTAAAAATTTCTGGAAGAGAGCGTTTTGATGGGAAACGAATCATTCAAGTACCTACAGAAGTTGCTGTAAAATCACCCACTAAACTAATTGAAAAAGCAGAAGAAGTTATGACACAAGAAAAGTAATCTTCTAGGAGGAATTGTAATGGAAGTAAAGGATATCATTGACTTAAAAACCGTTAAAACGAATATGAATGTAAATACAAAAGAGGAAGCGTTAAAAGAATTAGCCAATCTTTTGCTTGAAAATGGCAATATTTCAGAGGAAAAAGGTTTTATAAAAGATATCTATGATAGAGAGGCGGAAGGCCAAACAGGCATCGGAAACTATCTAGCCATTCCACATGGCAAAAGTGCGTATGTAAAAAAAATAGGCGTGGGCATTGGTATTAATAGTACAGAAATTCCTTGGGAATCTTTAGATGATAATGGCGTAAAAGGAATCATTCTTTTTGCTGTGGGTAATGATCATAAAGAAACAACTAGCCATCTTAAACTATTATCATTGTTTGCCAGAAAACTCGGAAATGATGAAGTAGTGAGAGAATTCCTTCAATCAAAATCGCCAGAGGATGTAGTGAAGGCATTCTCTTAATGAAATTACTGAGACAGCATATTGTGGATATTTTCTACAGAAGAATCCACAACAGTAATTTTTTTAAATAGAAAATAAAATGAAAAGAACAATGTTTAGGAGGATAAAAATGAAAAAACTAAAAGAGTTAAATCTTAAAGGTCATTTATTAACAGCAATCTCATATTTAATTCCAATTGTCTGTGGCGCTGGCTTTTTAATTGCAATTGGTATGGGGTTTGGTGGCTCAAGTCAAGGAACCTTGGTGCCAGGTGAATTTTCGCTTTGGGATGCTTTAGCTACTATGGGTGGCGCTGGCTTAGGCTTACTGCCGGTTGTTATATCTACTGGCATTTCCTTTTCAATCGCTGGTAAACCTGGAATTGCTCCGGGCTTTATTATTGGTTTAACTGCGAATGCAGTTGGTGCCGGCTTTATTGGTGGTATCTTAGGTGGTTACTTGGCAGGATATCTTGTATTAGCTATTTTGAAATATGTGAAATTACCCAATTGGGCGAAAGGGTTAATGCCAACATTAATTATTCCATTTTTAACCTCAATTACTGGTGGATTAATCATGGTATATATTATCGGGACCCCAATAACGGCATTTACTTCATTATTAACGAACTTTTTAGATAGCTTAGGTAACTCGTCATTATTAATTTTTGGTGGTGTAATTGGTTTATTAAGTGGTATAGACTATGGCGGACCCATTAACAAAACTGTTTTTGCCTTTGTTTTGACAATGCAAGCGGAAGGACTTAATGGACCAATTACAGCATTGCAATTAGTAAATACAGCAACGCCAATAGGCTTTGGATTAGCTTTCTTCTTTGCTAAATTATTTAGAAAAAATATTTATACAAAACTAGAAGTTGAAACGTTAAAGTCTGCCGTACCAATGGGCGTGATTAACATTGTTGAAGGTGTTATTCCTTTAGTTATGAATGATATTGTCCGAGGAGTCATTGCTACAGCGATTGGAGGCTTCGTGGGTGGCGCAACAACAATGATCTTAGGGGCAGATGCGACAGTTCCATTTGGCGGTGTTTTAATGATTCCAACAATGAGTAAACCGCTGGCTGGCATTATTGCAATTGTTGTAAACGCTGTGGTTACCGGTTTAGTTTTAGCTATTATTAAGAAAGATATAACTGAGAAAGATATGGAAGCTTTAGTAGAAAAAGAAGAAGAGGAGATAAACTTGGAAGATATTCAGATTTTCTAAACAAAATGAAAAAGCGTAACAAAATTAATGCAATTTATATTGCCTATCAGAGATGAATCAACGTCTGAATATAACGAGTTAGAAAATTTTCAAAAACATCAACCAAATAATCAGATAGAAAGAGTTGAAAATTAGAATGAACAAAGTTGAATTTTCTCCGTCACTAATGACGATGGATTTGGACAAGTTTAAACAACAAATCACCTTTTTGAATGATCATGTTGCTTCGTATCACATAGACATTATGGATGGTCACTATGTGCCAAATATCACGCTATCTCCGTGGTTTATTAAGGAGTTAAGAAAAATTTCGAAGCTCCCAGTATCTGCCCATTTAATGGTTACGAATCCAAGCTTTTGGGTACAACAACTAGTAGATATCAAATGTGAATGGATTTGTATGCATGCAGAGGTTTTAGATGGTCTAGCATTTCGCCTAATTGACCAAATTCACAATGCTAATCTTAAAGCAGGGATCGTCCTTAATCCCGAAACGCCTATTGAATCAATCTTTCCATATATTGAATTGTTGGATAAAATCACAATCATGACCGTTGATCCAGGCTTTGCTGGCCAACGATTTATTGAAGGAACACTTGATAAAATTGTTGCTCTTCGTAATTTACGTAAAGAAAAAGGGTATCGTTATGTAATTGAAATGGACGGCTCATCGAATAGAAATTCATTTAAGCGAATTGATGCTGCAGGACCTGATATTTATATTGTTGGTAGAAGCGGATTGTTTGGATTGAATGAAGATATTGAAAAAGCTTGGAGAATGATGAGTAGAGACTATGAAGAAATGACTGGGAAAAAAATTCCATAAAACATTTGACTGTTTGTTAAAAGAATAGATAAGTTGTATAAAGTCAAGCCTAGAAAAGAATTTTGTTCATTCTTATCTGGGCTTTTTTGATGCAATAAATAAGCGCCAATAGAACAAAATTACTTGTTATTCTATTCTAGGTGAAAACGTTCAATCTTGCGAAGTTACGGTTTGTTCACAAAAAAGTTACTTTTATTAAATAAAACTAAAGAAGTAACAAAAACTTCGCTTTTTTCAGTTATTTCAAGTAACATAGAACGTATCTTAAAAGAAAAAGTTTGGATGATTCGATGCGTAGAGTAAGAAAAATAATTTATAAAATCATGCTACTTTTGTTTGTTGGTTTAGTTGCTGGTCTTGGCTATCTTGGCTATAAAATACATCAAAATGTTGAAACGGTAATGACCTTTGAAAAACAAGTAGAAGCAGAAGTCAAAAAAAATAAAATACCTGAATACAAAACATTAGCTTTAGCGATTATCTATACAGAATCTAAAGGGAAATCTGGCGATATTATGCAGAGCAGTGAAAGTGTTTATGGGCAACAAGAAGTGATTGAAACACCAGAAGAAAGTATCGCACATGGCGTCAAATTTCTCGCGGAAGCGTTAGCGAAAGCAAAAGAAGCTGGCTGTGATGAGTGGACAGGCGTACAAGCATATAATTATGGACTGGATTATATTCAGTTTGTTAAAGAACGCGGCGGGAAACACACGACAGAATTAGCAGAAGAATATTCAAGAGAAGTCCTTTCACCGTTGTTAGGGAATGACCAAAATACGAAATATCGTTATTATCGTTGGCAAGCGTTAGTTTACAATGGTGGTTACCTTTATCAAAATGGTGGCAATATGTTCTATGCGGAAATTGTCAAAATGAATCGTTGGTTTATTGAAAAGTTAAATTAAAACGAGAAAAGTCTAAAGAATTCTTTCAACTTACAGGAATTTTTTAGGCTTTTCTTGCAGTTTCATGAAAATGCAAGTAAACTAGAAGGGATGTAACTGATTAATTGAAAAGGTAGGGAAAGAGCTGGATGTTGAATAAAGTCGACCTGAAAAAAGGGTTAAGTACAGAAGAAGTTGCCAAGCAGAAAGAGTTAGGCCTTCAAAATAATTATGAGGAAAATGTAGCAAAATCTACAAAAGATATTATTTTTGATAACGTCATGACGTTATTCAACTTTTTAAACTTTGCAATCGCTGTTTGTTTACTATTTGTCGGAGCGTATTCCAATCTGGCTTTCTTAGCGATTATTATTGTGAACATGTCAATCGGAATTTTCCAAGAAATTCATGCCCGTAATTTAGTTCAAAAATTATCTATTGTGGCAAAAGAAAATGTTCATGTTGTTCGAAATGGCGTACAACAAGAAATTGATACAAAAGAACTAGTTATGGAAGATATTGTTATTATCTCTGCAGGGGAACAAGTTCCTTCTGATATGGAAGTTATCGACGGTAAAGTCGAAGCGAATGAAGCGTTGTTAACAGGCGAATCAGATTTAATTGAAAAGGAAATCGGCGATACCTTGCTTTCTGGAAGTTTCATTGTTAGCGGACAAGCCTATGCCCGTGTTATCCACGTTGGTGCCGAAAACTATGCTGTGAAAATCACCCAAGAAGCCAAAGTGCATAAACCAATTCAATCAGAGTTAGTCAATTCGATTCGTAAAGTCTCTAAATTTACAAGTTGGGTGATTATTCCTCTAGGGATTATTTTATTTGTTGAAGCTTTTTGGCTAAGAGATGCTGGCATTAAAACATCTGTTGTTGCTTCTGCAGCTGCTTTGTTAGGGATGTTACCAAAAGGATTAGTACTATTAATTAGTATTGCGCTGACAACAGGTGTCATTAAGTTAGCCAAAAAACGTATTCTAGTACAAGATATGTACTCAATTGAAACATTGGCCCATGTGGACACTTTGTGTTTAGATAAAACTGGAACGATTACAGAAGGTAAAATGAAAGTGCAAAAGGCGATTATCTTGCATGACAAATATCAAGAACTCTTCCCGCAGATTATCGGAAGCTACCTATCTGAAAGTACGGATAATAATATTACAATGCAAGCAATTCGTGATCATTATGAAGTATCCAATCGATTTGGCGCAAAAGAAGTCTTGGCTTTTTCTTCTGAACGAAAATGGGGGGCTATTGAATTTCCAGAAATTGGGACAGTTTATTTAGGGGCTCCTGAGCGTTTGGTAGACGATAGTCGGTTGCCAGAAGCTGTTTTTACAGCACAAGAGAATGGTTATCGCGTCTTGATGTTAGCCATTGCGGAACAACAACCGTTAAACGAAACCAAAATGCCTTATTTAGAGCCATTAGCGATTCTAGAAATTGATGATCCAATTCGCCAAAATGCCAAAGAAACACTGGCTTATCTAAAAGAAGAAGGAATCGACTTAAAAGTAATTTCTGGTGATAATCCGGTAACTGTTTCAAATATTGCTCGTCGTGCTGGGCTACCCGGTTATGAGTCTTATATTGATTTGTCGACCAAAACGACAGAAGCAGAAGTGCGAGAAGCGGTTCAGCAATACACAGTGTTCGGACGTGTATCGCCTCAGCAAAAACGAACCATTGTGCGTGAGTTGAAAGACACAGAGCATGTGGTGGCGATGACCGGCGATGGCGTCAACGATGTTTTAGCGTTACGAGAAGCGGATTGTAGTATCGCCATGGCAGAGGGAGATGGCGCTACTCGGCAAATTTCTAATCTAGTTTTGCTAGATTCTGATTTTACAACGTTACCAGATGTCTTGTTTGAAGGACGACGTGTGGTAAATAATGTAACCCGAGTTTCCAGCGTTTTCTTCATTAAAACAATTTATTCGTTTATTCTCTCAATCATTTGTGCCTTAACGGCCATTGCGTTCCCGTTCATTCCGATTCAAGTGACCTTGATTGATTTAGCAATTGAAGGGTATCCTGCTTTCTTCTTATCTTTCGAAGGGGACAAACGAAAAGTTGTCGGGAAGTTTTTACCAACGGCTTTGAAAAATGCGTCTGTTAATGCGCTTTTAGTTGTAGTGAATATCATTGCTGTTTATCTGATTGGACAAAATCAAGGATTTTCTTCTTTAGACACCACGACGTTAATGTATTATTTATTAGTTGGAATTAGCTGTATGGCTGTTGTTCGAGCATGTCTGCCTTTAAATCCATTACGCATTTTCTTGGTTTTCAGTACCATTATTGGTATTTATGTAGCAGCTATGTTATTCCACAACATTTTAGAAATTGGTTTCTTAACTTCGCAAACAATGGGTCTCTTCTTTATTATGATGGCCATTAATATTGTGGTGCGTGTAGCAATTGGTTTCGTACAAATGAAACGTGCTGGAAAAACAATTAAAGATTTATAAAAAACAGAGGTTGAGTTAAAAGCATTCGTCTCCAGAAATGCAGTTCTTCTTTAAATCTTGAATGAAGTCGGAGCAAGCTTGATGTTTAACTGATTATTTTAAGAGTTAGTGTCTGGGGCAGGAGTCAGGATGACTTTTGTCCTAGATACTTTCTTTTTTTGTTGAGTTGAAACAAGATACTTGAAAAACAGCGATTATGTGATACAATAAATCATGTGTAAATGTGTCCATTGGAATTCGCACTGAAATGACAGTGCGTTTTTTAAACGGTCAATCACATGAGTTAGCACAATGCTATTCTTAGGAGGTGAGGACAATGGCACAACGCATTCCTCAGGAAGTCATTGAGGAAGTTCGTCACCGAACGAATATAGTAGATATTATTGGGCAGTATGTCCAGTTAAAAAAATCCGGTAAAAATTATATGGGTTTATGTCCGTTTCACGAAGAACGTTCCCCTTCATTTTCAGTAGCAGAAGACAAACAAATTTTTCACTGTTTTGGCTGCGGGAAAGGTGGAACTGTTTTTAATTTCTTGCAAGAAATTGAAGGCATTAGTTTTCCAGAATCCGTGAAACGTGTTGCAGATTTGGAACATTTATCTGTGGACTTTGATTGGTCAGAGCCGCGTGAAGTAGCGGATACCCCAGAAAACCAACAAAGACGGAGTTTGTTACAACTGCATAGTAAAGCCGCAGAACTTTACCATCATATTTTAGTGAATACTAAAATTGGCGAACCCGCATTAAACTATTTATTAGAGCGGGGGTTAACACAAGAACTA
>OJXH01000193.1_pt1 | contig 12246 bp, 10 predicted proteins | sample 1600621 | NCBI WGS metagenome assembly OJXH01 (sample SAMN04436989, study PRJEB24849) | human gut metagenome | biome: human gut; feature: NICU; material: stool | host: Homo sapiens | place: USA: Saint Louis, MO | collected 2013-03-12
GCCAAAATCAGTTTCTAATCAATTTAAAGATTTGTATTTTGAAATGGATTTAGAATTACTTTCGCCGGATAAAGCTCATGATGTTAAAGTGAATGAATATACACAAGAAAGAAATAAACTCACTTATAAATATCGACGCTTTGTAACACCCGTAACGATACGCATTAAAGCTTCAGATAGAATTAGATTATCATTGCCTAAAGGTAAGTATCGTGTAAATTTAAAAGGGATATACGGCGAAGATTATACCACGCTTAAAGACGCTTCAAATTCATTAGAGGCTGTCAAAGTTAGAAAGACAAAGCAAGGTTATACTATTACTAAAAATAAAAATTCATCTGGGTATATTGTTTTGCCAACAGCATATAATCAAGGTATGAAAGCGACATCAGGTGATCAAAGTCTTAAAGTTGAACAAGTAAATGGTGTTATGACCGGCATTAAAGCACCTAAAAATATAACAAAGATTCAATTGAGCTATACCCCACCATACTATTATTTACTTATAACAATTACTATATTTGGCATTATATGTAGTATTATTTTCACGAGATGGGCAAGACAAAAATAATGTTGCTACGCACATATTTAATAAATCTACTAAGTCCTTTTTCATGGCACTTAGTAGATTTTTGTTTATATAACCATTTTGAGCAAACACGTTATGAATAAAGAAGGGAAAAACAATTACATTATCAACTTTACATTAATAAAACAGCAAAAAAAGCCATCTATATCACTCCATAAAAGTGACCTAGATGGCTTTATTGATTGAGTCGAATTTGACTCATACATAGCTTTGTTTAAATGCTGATTAACGAATTTCTTGGATTCTAGCAGCTTTACCACGTAAACTACGTAAGTAATATAATTTAGCACGACGTACTTTACCACGACGTTTAACTTCGATTTTTTCAATTTTTGGTGTGTGTAATGGGAATGTACGTTCCACGCCAACACCTGATGAAATTTTACGAACTGTAAACGTTTCAGAAACGCCACCGCCACGACGTTTAATTACAACGCCTTCGAATACTTGGATACGCTCACGAGTACCCTCAATGATACGTACGTGTACACGTAAAGTATCACCAGGACGGAAACTTGGTAAGTCTGTACGTAATTGTGATTTAGTTACTGCTTCGATTAATTTGTGATTTGTCATTATAAATTCTCCTCTTCAACCTATGTTCTTGCCTCGACAAATATATAGCAGCGGATCATAGTGATTTTTGTGTTTCCACACTCAGATTATGTTAGCACAATACTAACCTTTTTTCAATCCTATTTTATATCTTTCTAATATTTGCTTATCTGCATTAGTTAATGGATATTTTTCAATTAAGTCAGGTCTTTTATTATATGTGCGGATCAACTTTTGCTCATGTCTCCATGCATCAATATTGGCATGATTTCCAGACAATAAAACATCTGGAACTGTTAGACCCTTAAATTCACGCGGACGTGTATATTGCGGAAACTCTAATAACCCATCAGAAAATGAATCATCTTGATGTGACTGTTCATTACCTAAAACACCTGGAATCAGTCTAACAATAGCATCAGTCATGGTCATCGCTGGCAATTCTCCACCTGTTAAAACATAGTCACCCATTGATATTTCATCTGTGACAAGATGTGTTCGGATACGTTCATCGTAACCTTCATAATGTCCGCATATGAAAACGATGTGGTCAGCCTTGCTTAATTCAACAGCTTTCTGATGTGAAAATGGCTCGCCTTGTGGACACATTAAAATAACGCGTGCTTGTTCTGTGACATCTAAGTCTTCCATCGCATTAAAAACAGGTTCAGGCTTTAACACCATACCTTGTCCGCCACCATACGGATAATCATCTACTTGGTTGTGCTTGTTAATTGCATAATCTCTAAAATTAACCGTATTGATTTGTAATTTATTGTTTTCTTGGGCACGTTTCATAATTGAATGATTTAAAACACCATCAAACATTTCAGGAAATAAAGTTAAATAATCAATTTTCATTAATCCAACAATCCTTCCATTGGCGTGATGATAATTTTTTTATTTTCAACATCCACTTCTTTTACAACATCAGCAATATAAGGAATCAAATATTCTTTAGATCCTTTAATCACCCACACATCATTCGCACCTGTTTCAAATATATTAATTACACGACCTATTGGTGTTTCTTGATCATCAAAAACTGTACATCCTATAATATCTGAATAATAAAATTCATTTTCCTCAAGTACGATATCTTCATGATCACGCTCTTGATAAATAGAACTCCCTTTTAAATGCTCAATATCATTAATATTATTAATACCTTCAAATGTGAGCATATGAAGCCCTTTATGCACTCTATGTGACTTAACAGTATATTCAAGGTCGTTATTGTTATGCACAACTGTCAGCACTTGACCGGGTTGAAAACGAACGTCTGTAAAGTCTGAATTGGATTTTACTTTAATTTCACCTTTAATACCATGTGTGTTAACAATTTGACCAACTTCAACTCTCATTCTATTACCTCCAACTCTATGCTTTGAACACTTCTATTTTAATTGAAAATAATTCAAAGAAAAAGGGCACCATTATGGTACCCAATACGTTCTATATTACTAACATGTGATATTCCCAACGTATCATTGAGTAATAACTGTCAGTGTAAACGAGTTATTCTTATTGTTAGAACAATTTTACGCTAAATTACTTAGCTTTCTTTTGTTCGTCAAATTTTTTCATAATACCTTCTTTTGATAAGATATTGTGAACTGTATCAGTTGGTTTCGCACCATCATTTAACCATTTTAAAGCTAACGCTTCGTCAACTTTAATTTCTGGAGCATTAGCGCTCGTTGGGTTATAAGTACCGATTTGTTCGATGATACGTCCGTCACGTGGAGAACGAGCATCTGCTACTACGATACGATAGAATGGATTTCTTTTTGAACCTAAACGTGTTAAACGAATTTTAACTGCCATTTATAAAATCTCCTTTAAGTCATGTTTTAATTTTTATTTTCTACAAGAAATAATATTAACAGGTGTGTGAATGTTTGTAAAGAGTTTTTTCTTTACCTAGAAAATTATTGAACCTTTTCCTTACAAAAATAACTATGTGATTACTAAATTAGACTGTTAATAGGTTATAAAAATTCATAGTAGCCTTCACCACATACGTGTTTAGTTAATTTATCCCGTAAGGACATGAATGGTACCACTTCTACCGCACACGTTCTCCCAATATAACTTATTAATATTAGCAACAATAACCTCATGTTCTAGCAAATCAGCAATTTCAGTATTTAATTATTATTGTGTATCTAAAAATATGCACCCCATAAAGTTATATTCTTTAGTATAACTTTCGGGATGCACATCTCATTGCAACAAAAATCAGCATGTTAAATTAAACATTAAAATGGTAAGTTCATACCTTTTAACATATTTTGCATTTGATTGCGTTTACCTTTTTTACCTTTACCGCCACCAGTGAATTGTTTCATCATTTTCTTCATATCGTTAAATTGTTTCATCAAACGATTGACTTCTTGTAATGAACGTCCAGAACCTTTAGCAATACGCTTTTTACGTGATACATTCAATGTGTCTGGATTGTTTCTTTCAGCCGGCGTCATTGACTGGATAATCGCTTTAATATGATCAATTTGCTTTTCACTCATATTAAGCTTATCTAGCCCTTTCATTTTATTCATACCTGGAATCATTTTCATAATATCATCCAGTGGTCCTAAATTTTTCACCTGATCAAGTTGTTCTAAAAAATCATCTAAAGTAAATGATTACTCACGCATCTTTTTCTCTAAATCTTTTGCTTTTTCTTGATCCACATCTTGTTGTGCTTTTTCAATTAAACTTAACACATCACCCATACCTAAAATACGTGATGCCATACGTTCAGGATGGAATAGCTCTAAACCATCTAACTTTTCACTCATACCAACAAATTTAATTGGTTTTTGTGTCACCGAACGAATAGATAAAGCTGCACCACCACGTGTATCACCATCTAATTTAGTTAAGGTAACACCTGTGACATCAAGTTGATCGTCAAATGATTCTGCAACATTGACAACATCTTGACCCGTCATTGAATCGACAACTAACATAATTTCGTTTGGTTTAGCAATGTCTTTTACTTCTTTTAATTCGTTCATCAATGCTTCATCGATGTGTAATCGACCTGCTGTATCAATGATTACAAAGTCTAAATGTTCTTCTTTAGCATGTTTTAATGCATTAGTTACAATTTGTTGTGGCTTTACTTGATCCCCTTCACTGTATACAGGAATATCAATTTGTTTTCCTACTGTTTGTAATTGATTTATCGCTGCTGGACGATAAATATCTGCTGCAACTAACATTGGTTTTTTGTTGTATTTTTTACGCATCAATAATGCTAATTTACCTGCAGTTGTTGTTTTACCAGCACCTTGTAAACCAACCATCATAACAACAGTAGGTGGTTTATTTGACATATTAATCGATGTATTTTCTCCACCCATCAACTTCGTTAATTCATCTTGAACTATTTTAATAACTTGTTGCCCTGGTGTTAATGATTGCATTACATCGGAACCTAATGCGCGTTCTGATACTGTTTTAATAAATTCTTTTACCACTTTAAAGTTTACGTCAGCCTCAAGTAACGCTAATCTTACTTCACGCATCATTATCTTTATATCAGCTTCAGTAAGTTTACCCTTACCACGCATTTTTTGCATCGTCGCTTGCAGGCGTTCTGATAAGCCTTCAAATGCCATATCGATGTCCTCCATCAATTTATATCTATTCTAAGTCTTCTAATTGTTGAATATAACGTTGTATTTGTTCTGGATTACTTAAATGTTTTTTCATTTCATCATATATTTCTCGGCGTTGCTCAAATTTCTGGTATAATTCCAATTTCTTTTCATAATCTTCAACTAAATCGCCAGTTCTTCTTATATTATCATAAACTGCTTGTCTACTCACATTAAAAGTATCTGCGATTTCACTTAAAGAATAATCTTCGAGATAAAATAATTCCAAATAATTACGTTGTTTATTCGTCAATAAGGATTGATAAAAATCAAACAAATAATTCATTCGTAACGTTTTAACTAAATCATTTTGCCCCATGATTATCGTCCTTTTCTTCTGTTACAATTTGATCATTTTCAACTGTTGTTATTTCTTCATTTTGTTCAATCATATCAGCGAATAAGCCGTAGACATAACTTTCAGGGTTAAATGGTTGTAAGTCATCTAATTGCTCACCTAAACCTACATATTTAACTGGAATGTGCAATTCATTACGAATGGCTAATACGATACCACCTTTGGCTGTACCATCTAATTTCGTTAATACAATACCTGTAACATTTGTTACTTCTTTAAAGTTTCTAGCTTGTGACAACGCATTCTGACCAGTTGTAGCATCTAAACATAGTAATGCTTCATGAGGCGCATCTGGCACTGCTCGATTAATTACACGCTTAACTTTTTCTAATTCTTGCATTAGATTTGTTTTATTTTGTAAACGTCCAGCGGTATCACAGATTAAAATATCAACACCTTTGTTTTTAGCGGCATTAATCGCATCATACATAACAGCAGCTGGATCAGAACCTTCACTTTGGCTAATTACATCTACACCAACACGTTCGCCCCAAACTTTCAATTGATCAATAGCACCCGCTCTAAAAGTATCGCCCGCAGCTAACATTACTTTTTTACCTTCCATTTTATATCGGTAAGCTAATTTTCCAATTGTTGTTGTTTTACCAACACCATTCACACCAACCATTAAAATGACATTTAAACGACCATCTTCTAAGTTCATAGCTTCTGAATTATCATCTTCTTGATGGTAAATCTCTACGATTTTTTCAACAATGACTTCACGCAAATCTTCAGTATCTTGAATATTACGTCGTTGTGCTTCCATACGTAATTCTTCAGTTAACGTCATCACTGTATTAAAACCGACGTCTGCAGTGATTAACATTTCTTCTAAAGCTTCAAAAAAGTCTTCATCTACTTTACGATATCTCGATATCAAATTATTTAATTGTTCTTGGAAATTTTGACGAGATTTTTCGAGTCCTGCTTTAAATTTAGCACCCATTTTTTGAGCTTCAATTTCTTCAAAATCTTCAATTGATATTAAGCCATCGTCATCAAAATCCGCTTCACTCAACTTGCGTGGCTTCTTTTTCACTTCAGCATTTTCTGCTAAATCATTTACGTCCTGCGTTGAACCTTCAGAATGTGTATCTTCTAATTTGTCTTGACCTTGTTCTTCTGTTAAGGATTTAACTTCATCATTTTCTTTATTTGTTGCAAACTTATCTTTTAAGCGTTTAAAAAAGCTCATTATTGCTCCTCCTTCAACACATCATCTATTGTATTTAAATTCACACTCACAAGTTTAGTAACACCTGATTCTTGCATTGTTACACCGTATAACCTATCTGCAAATTCCATTGTTCCTTTACGGTGTGTAATAACAATGAATTGTGTTTCGTCTGATAACTCATTTAAATATTTTGCGTATCTAATAACATTCGCTTCATCTAATGCAGCTTCAACCTCATCTAATATAACAAAAGGTGCAGATCTTACTTTTAAAATTGCAAATAGTAAAGCAATAGCAGTTAATGCACGCTCACCACCACTTAGTAACGATAAATGTTGCAACTTTTTACCCGGTGGTTGTACCACAATATCAATACCAGCTGTTAAATAATCGGCTTCAGTTAATTGCAATTCTGCATCGCCTCCACCAAACAATTGTTTGAACATAGCTGTAAAATGTCCTTGAATAGCATGGAAAGTTTCTTTAAATCTTTCAGTAACCTCTTGATCCATTTCACTTATAATTTGCTCTAATGTTTCTTTAGCTTTACGAAGATCTGTACGTTGCTCACTTAAAAATGTATAACGTTCATTTAACTCTTCAAATTGTTCAATTGCATTTAAGTTTACAGGACCTAGTTCATCAATCGACATCTTCATTAATTTAACTTTTTTACGTAATGCGTCAATCGATTCATCACTCGTATATTCAGATTTTGCACGTTCAACAGTCAATTGATATTCATCATTTAAATGATCTATCGCATGATGAATTAATACATCTAGCTTTGATTGTTCAGCTTTAATATCTTGGTAGTGATTTTCGATAGCTAAAATATCTTGGTGACAAACTTGTAGTGTAGCTTCTTGCGCATCGATTTGTTCATTCAACTCAATACGTTGTTGTTTCAATTTATCTAATTCATCAGATAAGCGTGTTCTCGTTTCTTGTTGACCATTAATTTGATCTTTAATATTTTGAAAAGCTTGTTCGCCCATCACTTCATCCGAATTAAAGAATGCTATTTTTTCTTTAACATCATTTAATTGATGTTTGGTTTGTTGACTTTGATTATTTAATCGATCTATTGTCTGTTGTTGTGTTTTAATACGCTCTTTAACCACAGCAAGATCAGATTGTTTCTGATGTAACGTTTGTTGTGTTTTAGTTAAGCTTTCCTTACCTTCTTTAGAAAGTTTTGTGTAGCGTTCAATTTCATCTTCTAGTCGTTTTAAAGATGCTTTAATACTTTCTAAATGAGTTTCTTTTTCACTCAAAGTTTGTCGACTTTTGTCACTCGTATAACCATCATTTTTTTCAAATTCAAATTCTTCATGATCATTTTTTATTTGTGTTTCTTGTGTAGTTAATCTATCGAGCTCCATTTCAAAATGATGCACTTGCTCTTTAAGTGTATTATGCTTTTGACTTTTTTCAAAATACAGTTCACTTAATTGATCACTTTTTATCTTCAACTCTTTAAATTGTTGTTCAAATGATTCTGTTTGACGCAAGTAATCTTCTAATTGGTGTCTCATTGTTGTCAACTCGTCTTTTTGAGACAGAATACTTTTTGACTTACGAGCGCCACCACCAGTCATAGAACCACCAGGATTTACAATATCACCTTCCAAAGTAACAATACGAGTTCGATATTTAATCGCACGTGCCAATTCATTTGCATGCTTTAAATGATCAACGATAATCGTATTACCTAATAAATTCCCGATAATATTTTGATATTCTGGTGCTACTTTAACTGCTTCCGAAGCAATACTAATAAATCCGTTTGCCTCTTTAGCAATAGACTTAATATCAGTCGCTACCGCTCTACTCTGTATAACATTTAATGGTAAAAACGTCGCACGACCTAAATTACGTTCTTTTAAAAATTGAATAGCCTGGCGTCCATCTTTTTCTGAATCTACAATGACATGTTGTAATGAAGCACCTAATGCTGTTTCAATTGCCTGAGTTAATTTAGATGGCACATCAATAATTTCCGCAACTGCACCATGAATACCCTTTAATTCTTTATTTTTAGCTTTCAAAATATGTTTGACGCCATTGAAAAAATAAGTATATTCTTCCTCTTGCGTTGCCAAACTATCAATACGTGTTTTCATTTTTTCGGTATATCGATATGCTTGATACAATTTCTCTTCGTATTCGTTTTGTGCTTTTTTTGTATCAGTGAGGTCTTTTTCTATATTTTTAATTTCTTTATCTACAGCAGAAAGTTCTTTGTTGGTCTGTTGATATTCTTTTTTAGTCGTTTTTATTTGACCCTGAATATCTTTCAATTGCTCAAAGACTTCAACTAATCGAGAATCTAGTCTTGATTTTTTAACCTCATTCTCTTCTATAGTATGCTTTAAAAAACGAATATCATTGTTAACATCTGATTGCTCTGACATTAATGTATAGTATTCGTTTTTAATTTCTTCCAATTTTTCATCGTGTGCTTCGTCTGAAACATATAGTTGTTCTTCAAGTTCACGAATGACAGCATTGAGTTCTTTTTGTTTACTTTTCAGAGACTTATAAGTATCTTGAGCTTCAGAAATCTCACTTGATATATTTTCTAAAAGCTCAATTAAATTTTCTTGTTCTTCTTCATATCGTGCATTTGTTTCAGATTGATTTTTCTTACGTTCTACTAAAACATTTAATTGTCCCGTATATTTTTCAAAGGCTTCCGTAGCTTTTACTAATTGATAATTAAGCGATTCAACATCATTATCAAGTTGATGACGCTTACCTTTATATTGTTGAATTTGTTGGCTTAAACGTTGCTTGTCAGCTTCTTTATTTGCTTGTTGACCTTGTAAATCATTTAAACGTTGATCTAATTGTCTATTGTCATTTGTATATTGATCAATATCGTTCACTGTAACTACAATGTCACTATGTTTCATTTGGTGTGAAAGTGTCTTATATTCTTTAGCTATAGCTGCCTCCTCTTTTAGAGGTTCTACGCGACCTTCCAAATCATATAAAATGTCTTCTACTCTCGTTAAATTATCTTCTGTTTGGTCAAGTTTATTTAATGATTCAGCTTTACGTTTTTTATATTTAAGTACACCAGCCGATTCTTCAATAATTTGACGTCTATCAATTGGTTTAGCATTTAGTATTTCATCAACTCTACCTTGCGAGATAATGCTATATGCTTCTTTCCCCAATCCAGAATCTAAAAATAAATCGGCAATATCTTTTAATCTTGCACGGTCATTATTTATGTAGTACTCACTTTCACCACTTCGATACAATCTTCTTGTTACAATAACTTCGTTTTCATCAACACTGAGCTTTTTAGAATGATTATCTAATCTTAACTGTACTTCAGCATAATTTTGAGCTTTGCGATGTTCTGCACCTGAGAAGATAATATCTTCCATTTTTGAGCCACGTAATGATTTAGCCGATTGTTCACCCAACACCCATTTAATAGCATCTGTAATATTACTTTTACCGCTTCCATTTGGACCAACAATTGCAGTCACACCTTTATCGAATTGAACATTGGTTTGATCTGCAAAAGACTTAAATCCAATGGCATCTATTGATTTTAAATAAACCATCCTAAACTCCTTATCACAATTTTAAAGAACACATGTATACGATATTTTAGTATTTGTATATTAAATTTCGAAGTTGTTCCATAAAATATTAAAAATTCTTCCATAAATCCTAAATCGAACACCTATATGTCGTATCATATAAATTTCTATTTAATTTGCTTTAATTGCTTATAGGCACTTTCAGCAGCGCGTTGTTCTGATTCTTTTTTCGTTTTCCCTTTACCTTCAGCTATTGCTTCCCCTTGCAGAATAACTTCTGAAGTGAATAGACGATGATGTGCCGGTCCCTCTTCTTTTATTAAATTATAGGTTACATCACCTTTATTTTGCTGGTGCACATATTCTTGGAATTGTGTTTTAAAATCTACCACGCCTAATAACTCATTTTGTTCTACATGTGGGAAAATGACTTTCTCAGCAAATTTCCAAACTATATCTAGTCCTTGATCCAAATACAATGCCCCAATAAATGCTTCGAATGCGTCTGATATTAATGATGGTCTTGTACGTCCCCCTGTTTTCTCTTCACCTTTACCAAGTAAAATCATTTCGTTCAATCCAATTTTATTCGCAAATATTACAAGTGAGGGCTCACATACAATAGTGGCACGCATTTTTGTTAAATTCCCTTCTGGCAAGTTGGGATGTTTATCAAATAAATATCGTGAAACCGTCAATTCTAATACCGCATCACCCAAAAACTCTAAACGCTCATTATGGTCTAAACGATTCATATTAAAATCATTAATAAAACTCGAATGCGAAAATGCTTGTTGGTATAAATCAATATTTTGATAAGTAAAGCCTAACTCTGTCATTTTAGTATCAAAGCGCTTTCTAAAACGATTAACTATCTCACTTTTCTTTTGTTTAGACATTATTTTATCTCCTTTATGTGTTGCTCTTGAATCATCTTTAATTTTACGTTAAAACTATTGATAATTAAAGAAAAAAACTGAGTCGACAATACTGACGACCCAGATGTAAGATTTATTATTTTTCAAGACTGTTAATAAATTTAACAGCATCACCAACAGTGTTGATTTTTTCAGCTTCTTCATCAGGAATTTCAGTACCAAACTCGTCTTCTAATTCCATTACTAATTCAGCGATATCAAGTGAGTCAGCGCCTAAATCATCTTTGAATGATGCGTCTTCTGTTACCTTATCAGCATCTACGCCTAAACGATCAACGATGATGTCTTTTACTTTATCGAAGTTTTCCACGTCGCTTCACCTCCTTTTAAAGAGTCTTTTGATAGACTATTTTATTTTCCCATTTTACTTTCTAAAATACAAGTAGAATTTTAGAAACACTTAATACAATAAGTATTTAGTGTTTCTTATACATGAGCCTCAGCTCATGTGTTCGTTTGCTCATTTTCGAACATTACATATACATTCCACCGTTAACATGAATTGTTTGGCCTGTAATATATTTAGCTTTATCAGAAGCTAGGAAGGCAACAGTATTAGCTATATCTGTATCTTCTCCAAAACGTTTTAAAGGAATTTGCTCTAACATTTGATCCTTCAAATCATCACTTAAAGCATTTGTCATGTCTGAAACGATGAAACCAGGTGCTACAGCGTTCACTGTAATACCTCGTGATGCTAGTTCTCGTGCTGCAGTTTTTGTTAATCCAATGACACCTGCTTTTGTTGCAACATAGTTTGCTTGTCCAGGATTACCCATTGCACCAACAATACTAGTTAAATTAATGATTGCACCACTACGTTGACGCAACATTTGTGGCGTTACTTTTTGAATACAGTTAAACACACCTTTTAAGTTCGTATCAATCACGTCATCCCATTCTTGTTCTTTCATACGCATAAGTAAGTTGTCTTTAGTTATCCCTGCATTGTTAACCAATACATCTACAGAACCAAACTGACTTACCACTTCTTTAATCATTTCTTTAACTTCATCGCCTTTTGCAACATTGGCTTGTATTGCAAAGCTTTCTACACCTTTAGCTTTAATTTCTTCAACAACTGCTTCTGCTTTATCTTTACTTCCAGCATAATTGACAGCTACATTATATCCTTCTTCCGCTAATTGCAATGCAATGCTTCTACCAATACCACGAGAAGCACCTGTAACTAAAGCACTTTTATTCATGATTATTCCATCCTTTCACATCTTCGAGTGTTTGAATTGAAGTGATTTTTACATCTCGATTTATTTTTTTGATAAGCCCAGATAATACTTTTCCCGGTCCAATTTCAATAAAGTGATCGACACCTTGATTAATCAACCACTCCGTTGATTGAATAAATTGAACAGGTGAATATAATTGTTTAACCAT
>OJXH01000195.1_pt1 | contig 12147 bp, 11 predicted proteins | sample 1600621 | NCBI WGS metagenome assembly OJXH01 (sample SAMN04436989, study PRJEB24849) | human gut metagenome | biome: human gut; feature: NICU; material: stool | host: Homo sapiens | place: USA: Saint Louis, MO | collected 2013-03-12
TGTAAATGTTACATAAATGTTTGTTAAGAAAATGTAAATATTATTTTTTGTTAATCTGAAAAATATTGCTTCATCAGTAAAATTGAAATGTTTCCTGATAAATTTTCCAAATTTAAATATGAACACAAAAAATGGACAGATGAAATTAAAAATCTACTTCATCTGTCCGATTTAATATTGAATAAAAAAACACGCATCCTACGATACGTGTAAAAATGATTATTCTTTTGACTCAATTCGACTCCAACCTTTTTTAGTTAAAGTGATTTTACCAGTTTCTATATTAATGATCTTATGTTTATATAAGTGACCGATTGCACGTTTGAATGAACCTTTACTCATATTGAATACTTCTTTAATCGCTTCAGGGCTTGATTTGTCCCAGAATGGTAATTCACCATCATATTCAACTAGTAAATCAAAGATGACTTGACCGTCATCGTCTAAACGTTCATGTGCAAGTGGTAAAAATGAACCATTTAACTCACCTTTATCATTATGACCGATAATTCTAACTTGAACAGATTCACCTAGTCTCGGTTCAGCTTTACGTTCTGATTCATGTACAAAAATTTTGTAACCTGATTCGCTTAATAAGAAGCTACCAATTCGTAATACGCGGTATGGTTTGGCTTCAATGACTTCGTTTTTTAAATTATCGTCGTGTACAGGTGTAAACATATTTTCTACAACAGATTCACTCGCTAAACGTCCATACATATGATTCTCACGGTCAATTCGTAATGTAACTAGCAAATGATCTCCAGGTTGTGGCCATAGTGATTTCACTTTTGGTAAATCTTCCCATGGTACTAACACTTCACGGGGTAATCCAACATCTATACGTGCCCCATCGCGATCCGTTTTAAGTACTTTAGCAAAATCATATTTATCTTTCGTAATATCAGGCATATTTTGAGTTGCAAATAATTCACCTGAACGGTTTGGATAAATGAAGAAACTATATTCTTCACCTACTTCTAATTCATCATCATCGTTCATTTCTGATTGGTTTAACTTTACGTTTTCACCGTTTGGTCCTTTTAAAAGGTAAGTTGAGCCTTGTAACCCTACTACTTCAAGGAATTCTATAGAACCTACTATATCTTTGTCTAATGCCATGTTATTCTCCTTCGATTCTTGTATTCTTTATTATTATAACATGTGTGAGTCATTCTATCATTACAACTTATATGAGGTCGAAACTGTGACGATAATATGATATAATTCTTCCGTTAGAATATCGAATGAAAAAAAGGAGAAAATGCATGTTACAAGTAACTGATGTGAGTTTACGTTTTGGAGATCGTAAACTATTTGAAGATGTAAATATTAAATTTACAGAAGGTAATTGTTATGGATTAATTGGTGCAAATGGTGCTGGGAAATCTACATAATTAAAAATATTATCTGGTTAATTAGATTCTCAAACAGGACATGTTTCATTAGGTAAAAATGAACGTCTAGCTGTTTTAAAACAGGACCACTATGCTTATGAAGATGAACGCGTGCTTGATGTTGTAATTAAAGGTCACGAACGTCTTTATGAGGTTATGAAAGAAAAAGATGAAATCTATATGAAGCCAGATTTCAGTGATGAAGATGGTATCCGTGCTGCTGAACTTGAAGGTGAATTTGCAGAAATGAATGGTTGGAATGCTGAAGCTGATGCAGCTAACCTTTTATCCGGTTTAGGTATCGATCCAACTTTACACGATAAAAAAATGGCTGAATTAGAAAACAACCAAAAAATTAAAGTATTATTAGCGCAAAGTTTATTCGGTGAACCAGACGTACTATTACTGGATGAGCCTACTAACGGTCTCGATATTCCAGCAATCAGTTGGTTAGAAGATTTCTTAATTAACTTTGATAATACTGTTATCGTAGTATCACATGACCGTCATTTCTTAAATAATGTATGTACTCATATCGCTGATTTAGACTTTGGTAAAATTAAAGTTTATGTTGGTAACTATGATTTTTGGTATCAATCTAGTCAGTTAGCTCAAAAGATGGCTCAAGAACAAAACAAGAAAAAAGAAGAAAAAATGAAAGAGTTACAGGACTTTATTGCTCGTTTCTCAGCTAACGCTTCTAAATCTAAACAAGCAACAAGTCGTAAAAAACAACTTGAGAAAATTGAATTAGATGATATTCAACCATCATCAAGAAGATATCCTTTCGTTAAATTCACGCCTGAGCGTGAGATTGGTAACGACTTATTAATCGTTCAAAATCTTTCTAAAACAATTGACGGCGAAAAAGTATTAGATAATGTATCCTTCACAATGAATCCAAATGATAAAGCGATTTTAATTGGAGATAGTGAAATTGCAAAAACAACATTACTTAAAATATTAGCTGGCGAAATGGAACCAGACGAAGGTTCATTTAAATGGGGTGTTACTACATCGTTAAGTTACTTCCCTAAAGATAACTCAGAGTTCTTTGAGGGTGTAAATATGAATCTCGTTGATTGGTTAAGACAATATGCTCCTGAAGATGAACAAACAGAAACATTTTTACGTGGTTTCTTAGGTCGTATGTTATTTAGTGGTGAAGAAGTTAAGAAAAAAGCTAGTGTGCTTTCAGGTGGAGAAAAAGTACGTTGTATGCTAAGTAAAATGATGTTATCAAGTGCGAATGTACTTTTACTTGACGAACCTACTAACCACTTAGACTTAGAAAGTATTACTGCTGTCAATGATGGCCTTAAATCATTTAAAGGTTCTATCATCTTTACTTCTTATGACTTTGAATTTATCAACACGATTGCAAACCGTGTTATCGATTTAAATAAACAAGGCGGCGTTTCAAAAGAAATTCCATATGAAGAATACTTGCAAGAAATCGGCGTTTTAAAATAAATATAATTTGTAGAATTTCTTTTCGAAAATCTCTGTGTTGAGGCCCGGCCAACTTGCACATTTTTGTAAGTTGACATTACTGTCACCTTCTATATTGGGACTTATTCCCCAACTCGTATTGTTTGTAGAAATTAGGAATCCAATTTCTCTATGTGAGACGCTGACAAGTATTGAAAAAAGCTAGGTACAAAGTCATTTTCATTCAGTCAACTACTGTCAATATAACATTGCAGGGCATAGGGCATTGATTCATGTCCGAGACTATATTCAATTTAATAGACATTAACTGGACGTCTCGATGCTAATATTTATAGCATCGAGGTGTCTTTTTTATTTTTTAGCACATCAGCACAGTGAACACCCCTTCTCTAAATTACAAATACAGTTATCAACGCATTAAAAGAGTACATTTATTTAATGTGCATATTGAGTACGCTATAAGTATTTCGGATTTTATTTTTCAAAAAAGTTTCATTCTCACCACCTTTTATAATATAAGCAACGCTATAACTTGAATTTTCAGGTTATTCCAAAAAATCTAAATTATCGGTTTACATTCATATTTGTCATATGTATAATGAACACATACCAATTTAATAATATTTTGATGAGGCGCATCAATCATGAGTAAAGTTTAGATTACTGTCTGCTAACAGCTAAATTTGAAAGGGTGCGATGCCGAAGCGATTATAATAGCAGTTATAATTTGTTGGACTTTTTGGTTAAGAGCTGAGAGTTTGTCATTATTTAAAAATAATGGAGTGCATCACTTGTATATAGATTAAGAGCAAGTTCGCATTCCGAACTTGTTCTTTTTTTATTATTGTGTGCCCTTCCTAACAATTAGGAGGATTATATGGTAACAAGAAGCGTGTTGAAATTTGGCGGATCATCCGTCAGTGATTTTACAAAAATAAAAAGGATCGCTGAAATGTTAAAGGAGCGGGTCAATCAAGATGAACAATTAATTGTCGTTGTAAGTGCTATGGGTAACACAACAGATCAATTAATGACGAATGTATCGACATTGACTAAAACACCAAAACAACAAGAACTGGCATTATTATTGACAACCGGAGAGCAACAAACTGTATCTTATTTATCAATGGTATTAAATGATATCGGTGTGAATGCAAAAGCAATGACTGGCTATCAAGCGGGTATTAAAACCATTGGCCATCATTTAAAAAGTAAAATTGCTCAAATTAATCCTCAAACATTTGAACAAGCCTTTCAAGAAAACGATATTTTAGTAGTTGCTGGATTTCAAGGCATCAATGACCATCAGGAATTAACAACTTTAGGCAGAGGTGGTTCTGATACGACCGCTGTGGCACTTGCTGTTAGTAATCAAATACCTTGTGAAATTTATACCGACGTTGATGGTGTGTATGCCACTGACCCAAGACTTTTACCAAAAGCTAAACGACTAGACATCGTCTCATATGAAGAAATGATGGAAATGAGCGCTTTAGGTGCTGGTGTACTTGAAACAAGAAGTGTTGAATTAGCTAAAAACTATAATATCCCTTTATATTTAGGAAAAACTTTATCGAACGTGAAAGGAACATGGATTATGTCAAATGAAGAAATATTAGAGAGAAAAGCAGTTACTGGTGTGGCTTTGGATAAACATATGATGCATGTAACAATTAGTTATCCCCTACCTGACAATCAGCTACTTACCCAACTATTTACGGAACTTGAAGAAGGTGCTGTAAATGTTGATATGATTTCACAAATCGTCAACTTGGATGGACTACAACTATCCTTCACGATTAAAGATAGTGATTTTCATCAAATTTCTATGATTCTTAAAACATTAAAGAATCAATATGAAGCATTAGCTTATAAAATCAATGAGCATTATGTCAAAATTTCATTAATTGGCTCAGGCATGCGTGATATGTCAGGTGTGGCATCAAAAGCATTTTTGACATTAATTGAAAATAATATACCTTTCTACCAAACAACAACATCTGAAATAAGTATTTCATACGTCATTGATGATTTTAATGGGCAACAAGCGGTGGAAAAACTATATGACGCATTTAACATTTAATGGTAAAATGATTGTTAAAATATTCTAAAAATTGGAAATTATTATAAAATGGAGTGACAAGTTATGACAAAATTAGCAGTTGTGGGTGCAACAGGATTAGTAGGTACAAAAATGTTGGAGACATTAAATCGTAAAAATATTCCTTTCGATGAATTAGTATTATTTTCATCAGCACGTTCTGCAGGGAAAGAAGTTGAATTTCAAGGAAAAACATATACAGTTCAAGAATTAACTGATGCTCGTGCAAGTGAACATTTCGATTATGTATTAATGAGTGCTGGTGGCGGTACAAGCGAACACTTTGCCCCACTCTTTGAAAAAGGTGGTGCAATCGTTATAGACAATTCAAGTCAATGGCGTATGGCAGAAGATATTGATTTAATCGTTCCGGAAGTCAATGAACCTACTTTTACAAGAGGTATCATTGCCAATCCAAACTGCTCTACGATTCAGTCTGTTGTGCCATTAAAAGTATTGCAAGATGCTTATGGTTTAAAACGAGTGGCATATACAACATATCAAGCTGTATCAGGTTCAGGGATGAAAGGTAAGAAAGATTTAGCTGAAGGTGTAAATGGTAAAGCACCAGAAGCATATCCACATCCAATTTATAATAATGTGTTACCGCATATTGATGTGTTTTTAGAAAACGGATATACAAAAGAAGAACAAAAAATGATTGATGAGACGAGAAAAATTTTAAATGCGCCAGACTTAAAAGTAACAGCAACATGTGCACGTGTTCCTGTTCAAGATAGTCATAGTGTTGAAATTGATGTAACACTTGAAAAAGAAGCGACTGCAGAAGATATTAAAGCATTATTTGATCAAGATGATCGCGTTGTTTTAGTAGACAATCCAGAGAACAATGAATATCCAATGGCAATCAATTCTACTAATAAAGATGAAGTATTTGTTGGCCGTATACGTAGAGATGATTCATTAGAAAATACTTTCCATGTATGGTGTACATCAGACAATTTATTAAAAGGTGCTGCATTAAATGCTGTACAAGTATTGGAACAAGTTATGCGTTTAAAAGGAGCGAATTAAAATGACACATTTATTTGAGGGTGTTGGCGTTGCACTTACAACCCCTTTTACAAATAACAAAGTTAATCTTGAAGCTTTGAAAGCACACGTTAATTTTTTACTAGAAAATAATGCCCAAGCAATCATCGTTAATGGAACTACTGCTGAGAGCCCTACTTTAACAACAGATGAAAAAGAACTCATTCTAAAAACAGTTATTGATCTTGTAGATAAACGTGTTCCTGTCATAGCTGGAACTGGAACTAATGATACTGAAAAGTCAATCCAAGCTTCAATCCAAGCTAAAGCCTTAGGGGCTGATGCAATTATGTTAATTACACCCTACTACAACAAAACGAATCAACGTGGTTTAGTAAAACATTTTGAAGCGATTGCAGATGCTGTGAAATTACCAGTCGTGCTGTACAATGTTCCTTCAAGAACGAACATGACAATTGAACCAGAAACTGTAGAAATATTAAGTCAACATCCTTATATAGTTGCTTTAAAAGATGCTACGAATGATTTTGAGTATTTAGAAGAAGTGAAAAAGCGAATTGATACAAATTCATTTGCATTATATAGTGGCAATGATGACAACGTCGTCGAATACTATCAACGTGGCGGTCAAGGGGTTATCTCTGTTATTGCCAATGTCATTCCTAAAGAATTTCAAGCGTTATACGATGCTCAACAAAGTGGATTAGATATTCAAGATCAATTTAAACCAATCGGCACACTGTTATCAGCCCTATCAGTTGATATTAACCCAATTCCTATTAAAGCTTTAACAAGTTATTTAGGATTTGGAAACTATGAATTACGTTTACCATTGGTTAGCCTAGAAGATACAGATACTAAAGTGCTTCGTGAAGCATATGACACATTTAAAGCGGGTGAAAATGAGTGAAAATATTACTAATTGGCTATGGTGCAATGAATCAGCGCGTTGCTAGATTAGCAGAAGAAAAAGGACATGAAATCGTTGGGGTCATTGAAAATACACCGAAAGCAACAACGCCATATCAACAATACCAACATATTGCTGATGTTAAAGATGCAGATGTTGCAATAGATTTTTCAAATCCAAATCTGCTTTTCCCTTTATTAGATGAAGCGTTTCATTTGCCATTAGTCGTGGCAACAACTGGCGAGAAAGAAAAACTACTTAATAAGTTAGATGAATTGAGTAAAAATATGCCTGTGTTTTTCAGCGCGAACATGAGTTATGGCGTTCATGCACTGACTAAAATTTTAGCAGCTGCTGTTCCCCTACTTGATGATTTCGACATCGAATTGACTGAGGCACATCATAATAAAAAAGTAGATGCACCAAGCGGTACGTTAGAAAAATTATATGACGTGATTGTATCTTTGAAAGAAAATGTAACTCCTGTTTATGATAGACATGAATTAAATGAAAAACGCCAGCCACAAGATATTGGTATTCATTCTATTCGTGGAGGTACGATTGTCGGTGAACATGAAGTTCTATTTGCCGGCACTGATGAAACGATTCAAATCACGCATCGTGCACAATCAAAAGATATTTTTGCGAATGGTGCAATACAAGCAGCAGAACGCTTAGTTAATAAACCAAACGGCTTTTATACGTTTGACAACCTATAAACATATTAAAGGAGATCGATTATTTTATGGTACAACATTTAACAGCTGAAGAAATTATTCAATATATAAGTGATGCTAAAAAATCTACACCAATTAAAGTATATTTAAATGGCAATTTTGAAGGCATCACATATCCAGAAAGTTTTAAAGTATTTGGTTCAGAACAATCTAAAGTAATCTTTTGTGAAGCAGATGATTGGAAACCTTTTTACGAAGCATATGGTAGTCAATTCGGAGATATAGAAATTGAAATGGATCGTCGCAATTCTGCCATTCCATTAAAAGACTTAACAAATACTAATGCACGTATTGAACCAGGTGCATTTATTAGAGAACAAGCTATTATTGAAGATGGTGCTGTCGTTATGATGGGTGCAACAATTAATATTGGCGCAGTCGTTGGCGAAGGTACGATGATTGATATGAATGCTACTCTCGGTGGTCGTGCTACAACTGGTAAAAATGTACATGTAGGGGCTGGCGCAGTATTAGCAGGTGTGATTGAACCCCCTAGTGCTTCACCAGTTATAATCGAGGATGATGTATTAATCGGCGCAAATGCAGTTATTTTAGAAGGTGTACGTGTTGGTAAAGGTGCTATTGTTGCAGCTGGCGCGATTGTGACTCAAGATGTACCAGCTGGTGCAGTTGTTGCTGGTACACCTGCGAAAGTGATTAAGCAAGCTTCTGAAGTACAAGATACTAAAAAAGAGATTGTAGCAGCATTAAGAAAACTGAATGACTAGTGACGTCAACGTATAATAATTTCAAGGTTGAGATACGATTATGTCTCAACCTTATTGTTTATCATTAAATAAACTTATGATCACAAATTTCGAAATACGTTACACTATTTATATAGTAATTTAACACAAAGGATTGATAATTATGAATGAATTAGAATTTGTTACGAAACATCGCCGTCATTTACATCAACATCCTGAATTAAGCTTACATGAATTTGAAACAACTGCTTATATTAAAGCGTTTTTAGATAGTTTAAATATTAAATACGATTGCCCATTGGAAACTGGCGTCATTGCATACTTAGAAGGTAATGGCTCACATACGATAGCGTATAGAGCTGATATTGATGCATTACCTATTTTGGAGGAAAATGATGTACCTTATCGCAGTCAATCTGATCATGTGATGCATGCTTGTGGACATGATGGTCATACAACTACATTAATGCTTTTTGTACAACGTTGCAAAGACATGCAAGATGCGGGGCAATTACCGCAAAATGTCGTTTTCATTTTCCAACCTGCAGAAGAAACTGGTGGCGGTGCAAATCGATTAATAAAAGCCGGTGCCTTTGATAAGTATCCAATTGAAGCGGTATTTGGTATTCATGTTAACCCATTTGCTGATGAAGGCATTGCAGTGATAAGAGATGAAGAAATTACGGCCAGCGCAACAGAGTATCGCTTTTTCTTAACAGGCCTGTCAAGTCATGTTGCTGATAAAGAACAAGGTCATTCTTGTGGTGAAGCATTACAACATGTATTAACTCAAATATCACAAATTCAACAATTTCACCTTAACGGTTTAAAACGAAATATTGTTCATATTGGTCATTTTAAAGCTGGTGAAGCGATTAACACTGTACCAAGTAATGGTTATTTAGAAGGTACAATTCGTACATATGATATTGATGATTTAACAATCGTTAAAAATCAAATGCACAAGATAGCAGAAAGTGTCAAGCTTCTGTTTAATGTAGACTGTGAAGTTAAATTTGCAGAAGGTTATCCCCCTACAATCAATAGTCCGAAATTACGTACTCAAATAGAGGACGCCTTAATAAAAGCTGATTTAAATGTCTATGACAAACCAACGCCATTCTTATTTGGGGAAGATTTTAGTTTTTATGGTCAACAACTAGCTCCAGCTTACTTTGTTTTTATAGGAACACGAAATGAAGATAAAGGTTTTGTAACTGGTTTGCACACATCATATTTAAATTTTGATGAAAAAGTGTTAATAAACGTGGTTAATTTTTACGAAAATTTATTAAATAATTACAAAGAGGTGTAATACATTGACAGCAACATGGTCTGTAAATAAGAAAATATTTTTACAAAATGCAATCACAGTCAAAAACAATCAGCCATTAATGGCAGTTGTTAAAAATAATGCATATCACTATGACCTAGAATTTGCTGTAACTCAGTTTATCCATGCAGGTATAGATACATTTAGCACAACATCACTACGAGAAGCAATTCAAATTAGACAACTTGCTCCAGATGCAACAATCTTTTTAATGAATGCAGTTTACGAGTTTGATTTAGTCCGTGAACATCAAATACACATGACTTTGCCGTCGTTGACATATTACTATAACCATAAAAATGATTTAGCAGGTATTCATGTTCACTTAGAATTTGAAAATTTATTACATCGGTCTGGATTTAAAGATTTAAACGAAATTAAAGAAGTATTGAAAGATCACCATCATAATCAAAATGCAAAAATGATTATTAGTGGTTTATGGACCCATTTTGGATATGCTGATGAATTCGATGTGTCAGATTATAATGTTGAACGTTCACAATGGATGGAAATTGTTGAAGCACTTTTATCTGAAGGTTATCAGTTCGACCTAATCCATGCTCAAAATAGTGCGAGTTTTTATCGGGAAGGACAAATATTACTACCCCACCATACACATGCGCGTGTAGGTATTGCGTTATACGGTTCAAGACCATATAGTTCACTGAATCAACATGAAATAGTTCAGTCATTGACTGTAAAAGCACATGTTATTCAAGTGCGCGAAGTACAAGCTGGTGATTATTGCGGTTATAGCTTTGCCTTTGAAGTGACTAAAAACAATACAAAATTAGCTGTAGTTGATATCGGTTATGGCGATGGAATTTTACGAACTCGTGCTAAACATGAAGCACTTATCAATGGTAAACGCTACCCGATACGTGCATTAATGATGAGCCATATGTTTGTTGAAGTAGATGGCAATGTACATGCACAAGATGAAGTTATTCTTTATAATAATGATATCCGCATCGATGAATATACCTTTAAAGGTGTTGGTGCAAATTCTGAACAATTAAGTGCTATGAATCATGATTCTTTAAAAAAGGAGTACATTTCAAATGACTGTTAAATATAATCAAAATGGCGAATTAACAATGGATGGTATTAGTTTAAAAACGATTGCGCAAAGCTTTGGTACACCTACCATTGTTTATGATGAACTACAAATTAGAGAACAGATGCGCCGTTACCATCGCGCATTTAAAGATAGTGGATTAAAATACAATATTTCATACGCCTCTAAAGCATTTACTTGTCTTCAAATGGTCAAACTGGTGGCTGAGGAAGATTTACAGTTAGATGTTGTTTCTGAAGGTGAATTATATACGGCATTAGAAGCGGGATTTGAACCAAGTCGCATCCATTTCCATGGTAACAATAAAACGAAACATGAAATTAGGTATGCTTTAGAAAATAACATCGGTTATTTTGTTATAGATTCATTAGAAGAAATTGAATTAATAGACCGCTATGCTAATGATACGGTTCAAGTTGTATTACGAGTTAATCCAGGTGTTGAAGCACATACACACGAATTTATTCAAACTGGTCAAGAAGATAGTAAGTTTGGATTATCAATTCAATATGGCTTAGCTATAAAAGCAATTAACAAAGTGCAACAATCTAAGTATCTTAAATTAAAAGGTGTACATTGTCATATTGGTTCACAGATTGAAGGTACAGAAGCATTTATTGAAACTGCTAAAATTGTTTTACGTTGGCTTAAAGAGCAAGACATTCAAGTTGAATTATTAAACCTTGGTGGTGGCTTTGGTATTAAATATGTTGAAGGTGATGAAAGTTTCCCTATCGAAAGTGGTATTAAAGATATTACAGACGCAATAAAATCCGAAATTAAAGTTCTAGGTATAGATGCACCAGAAATAGGTATTGAACCAGGACGATCTATTGTAGGTGAAGCTGGCGTTACTTTATATGAAGTTGGAACCATTAAAGAAATTCCAGAGATAAATAAATATGTTTCAATCGATGGCGGTATGAGTGATCATATCAGAACTGCACTTTATGACGCAAAGTATCAAGCATTGCTTGTTAATAGAAATGAAGAAGCAGATGACAGTGTAACTATAGCTGGAAAATTATGTGAGTCTGGTGATATCATTATTAAAGACGCTAAATTACCTTCATCAGTCAAACGTGGAGACTATCTTGCTATATTATCAACTGGTGCATATCATTACTCTATGGCATCCAATTACAATCAAATGCAAAAGCCTTCTGTGTTTTTTTTAAAAGATGGCAAAGCACGTGAAGTTATTAAGCGACAATCGTTAAGACAACTTATTATTAATGATACAAAATAAAAATAAATAAAGTAATCCCCGAAGAACAGAAAATTATACTGTGACTCGGGGAATTTTTAAGCATTATAGATGGCTGTAGATAACATGCTTGGACATATACTCTAAAAAAGGAAGAACAGCACTTTTTTAGTTAGAAAGTGTTTATTTTTTGTCGTTAATCCTTTAATTT
>OJXH01000207.1_pt1 | contig 11701 bp, 7 predicted proteins | sample 1600621 | NCBI WGS metagenome assembly OJXH01 (sample SAMN04436989, study PRJEB24849) | human gut metagenome | biome: human gut; feature: NICU; material: stool | host: Homo sapiens | place: USA: Saint Louis, MO | collected 2013-03-12
AGGAGAAGTTGTTTTCAAAGCATCGGATATTAAATTGATTTCACAATTGTTGGATTTTAATAATGAAGAAATTATGACTATTTTTTTTAGTGAGCTAGTGTCTAAAAAGACACATATTAGTGTTGAAAGGATTGTGATGAATGAAAAAAAGTATTAATAAGTTATTTTCGATTTGTTTAATTATCTTTACTATTATAGGATCTAATACAAGTATTATTTCTTATGCAATGGATAATGAAAGTGGCACACAAATCCGGTCTATAGCTGTTGAATATCCGGGGGAAAAAACGGAAATTGTTGCTACAAAAGATTGGGCGACAGTTTCTTTGTCATTAGGAATCTCTGAATTAGCAAGCGGAGAGACGATGACATTAAGGATGGCTAGCGAAAAATATTCCTATTCAATGACACCTTTTGAAATTGGAGACGCACTTCAAGTGATTCCAAACGATGATGGTACTTGGACGATTAAAGCCTTACAAACGCTTACAGATTACTCAGCAGATTTGCAACTGAAGCTACGATATAATCAAAATTTATCAGAAGATTTTGAAGATCAAGTCGTTTTTACTTTTGAGGATTCACAAAAAATTGTCAAAATTAATATCGGGCAATACGTGGAGAAAGTTCCGCCAACTGAACTGGTTCGAAAAGTCCCGTTAGGATTTACCTCAGAGGGAAGAATTGCTTGGGTCATTTATTTTAACTATAATCAAGCAGGTCTTTCAGGTTCAGAAAAAACAACCTTTAAATTTTTAGATAATGTAGGTCCAAACCAAACATTAGCTATTGACAGTATTGCTGCATATCTCACCAAGCAGCCTATTTTAGAAACAAATGGTGAAATGATTCGGAATTTGGAACATGACGAATATAGCTATGATGCCAGTCAATTTTTCCAAAAAAATGCCTCTGAATCTGGATTTAATTATGAAGCAGAGAAATTTGAAGGAATACCAACAGCCACGGGCAGTTATCTTTCCAATAAAAATGCCTATTATATTTATTTAGAAACGATTCCAAATGAAAATATTCCAAGTGATGCCGTGCTATCAAATTACACGTATATGCGTATTTCTAGTGAGGGATTCGATGCTTGGGAAGATGATGATATTGCCTACATCACAGCAGACGAGAGTAGTGATGGAACAGGTCGAGGGGGTGTCGTTTTAGAAAAAATTGATGCAGTAACTGCTAAAGTTTTAGAAGGTGCTGTTTTCAAAGTCGTGAACACAAAAACACAACAAGTTGTTCAAGAAACATTAACCACCAATCAAGCAGGTCAAATTCGTTTAGCTGGTTTGGAAGCTGGTCAGTATGCATTCATTGAAACAAAAGCACCAACTGGTTACAAGTTAGATGCAACACCAGTTCCATTTGAAATTAAGTTAGAACAAACACAGACGATTCGCTTGAAAAAAGAAAATACGCGTTTAGAAAACCAGTTAAAAGTAGAAAAAGTAGATGAAAATAATGAGGTGAAACGTTTAGCAGGTGCTGAATTTTCGTTGTATGACCAAAAAAATAATCTAATAGAAAAAGGTGTCACGAATGAAAATGGCGAGCTGTTATTTTCAAATTTATCACCTGATGGAGAATATTATTTAGTTGAAACGAAGGCGCCTAATGGCTATGAATTAGACGAAACTAAACATCCTATTTCATTTGCTGGAAAAGCCGACTACACTTTAACATATCGGGTGAAGAATAAGCAGCAAGTACAAATTGGCTCCATCAAAATTGTCAAACAAGATAAAGAAAGCAAAAAACGTTTAACAGGCGCAGAATTTCAGTGGAAAGATACGGTGACAGGAAAGACAGGAATAGTGACAGTTGGAATCGATGGAACCATCACAATTCCCAACTTAACCGTCAATCGTACGTATGAAATCACAGAAACGAAGGCACCTACAGGTTATGTACTAGACAAAACCGTGCATAAAGTCACTTTAACAAGTGCACAAGCCAATAAAGTAGTGACTGTAACTGTTGACAATGTAGCGCAATTTGGCTCTATTCAAATTATTAAGACAGATAGGCAAACAGGCAAACGTTTAGCTGGTGCTGTCTTTGAATGGAAAGATACAACCAATGGCTATACTAGTCGCATAGTCACAGATAAAAATGGAATTGCAAAAGTATCGGGCTTGTCTGTCAATCGTACGTATGAATTAAAAGAAGTGATAGCTCCAAGCGGTTATCATTTAGATTCAACAATTAAGAAAGTTGAATTGACAACTGCCTATGCGAATAAAACATTATCTGTAAACATGTATGACCTTGCTAAACGTGGTAATTTAAAATTAGTTAAACAAGATAAAGATTCAAGAAAACGCCTTGCAGGTGCGCAATTTAGGTGGCGCGATACAGTGAACGGCAATACAGGTGTTGTAACCACTAATTCCAATGGTGAAGCGATTCTGTACAATTTTTCCGTTAACCGGGTTTATGAAATTACAGAAATTAAAGCACCAAATGGTTATGTACTTGACAGAACCGTGCATAAAGTTCTTTTACCTGCGAATTATGCTGGCAAAACCTACACGTTCACCAAAAATAATCAAGCTCAAAAAGGCGCCATCAAAATTGTTAAGCAAGATGGATATACGAAACAACGTTTAGCAGGCGCACAATTTAAATTCCGAGATACAACCAATAATTATACTGCAACGTTTACAGCGAATAGGAACGGTGAAGTACTGATTACTGGATTAGCCGGTGATCGTATCTATGAGGTCACAGAAATCAAAGCACCGAATGGCTATATCATAGATAGACGTGTTCATAAAGTTGATTTACGTGGACAAGGTGGTAAAACCTATACATTAGTCTTAAATAATCAAGCACAAAAAGGCGCCATCAAAATTATTAAGCAAGATACGGATACAAGAAAACGTTTAGCAGGAGCGAAATTCAGATTTCGCGATACTACCAATAACTATACGGCAACATTTACAGCAAATGGAAATGGTGAAGTACTGATTCCAGGATTATCGTCGGATCGTATTTATGAAATCACCGAGATACAAGCGCCAACTGGGTATGCGTTGGATAGTAGGGTCCATCGGATTGATTTACGAGGTCAAGGCACAAAAACGTATACGTTAGTGTTAAACAATAAAGCAAACTATGGTGCTATCAGAATTATTAAACAAGATGTTGAATCAAAAGAACCTTTAGCAGGCGCTGTTTTTGAATGGAAAGATACAACTAATGACTATACACAAAGAGTAACAACAGGTTGGGATGGTACCGTCACTATTAGTGGGCTATCTGTCAACCGGGTATATGAAATTAGAGAAGTTCAAGCGCCGGCTGGTTATTCACGAAATACTACGCCAACACGCGTCAGTCTGACGCAAAATCATGCGGGTCAAACAATTGCAATTGTTCGAGAAAACCGAAAAATACCGGTTTATAATCCGCCACCACCAACATATTGGCCAGGATATATTCCGCCAGTTACGTACTATAATCCACCTGTGTACTATAATCCTCCAAAGTATTATTATAGGGGGTGTGTGATGGTCATCGTGGTGGTGTGTTGGTAAAAACAAATAGAGAGAAAGGGGTATTTAATGAGCCAATCAGCTTTACCGAAACTTGGGGTAATTTCAACAGGCGCCTTTTTTGTGGTTGATTTAATTGGCGTTATTCTAGTTTCGATTGTCACTGCCTACATTCTATACCGTTATTTTTTTAAAAGAGGTCAAATTACATGATTTATTTGTATCAGTTATACAAAGTAATTATGTTCATCTTCTTAACCTATTTAGTTACAAGTTTTTTTCTCAGTTTTCGAACAAGAAAAAAAACAAGAAGAGAAGTCGAAGTAGCAGAAGAATTTTTCTGCTACTTTCTTGTACCGTGTGTAAACGAGGAGAAAGTCATCGGAGAAACATTAAAAAAACTGGTTGCTTTACCAATTAAGAAAAAAATAATTGCGATTGATGATGGATCAACGGACCAAACCAAAGCAATGATGGACAGTATTGCTGGTCCAATCCAAGTTCTGTCTCGTCAATTTCCCAATGCGCAACAAGGCAAAGGAGCCGCTTTGAACCACGCTTTCCAAATTGTATTAACAGATGCAGAAAAAGGACACTATTCTTGGGATCAAGTTTTAGTGGGTGTGGTAGATGCAGATGGTTTTTTTAGTGAAAATATTGTCAATGAGCTAACTGCTGTTTTCACAGATAAAACAGTCTGTGCTGCGCAAACAAGAATCAAAATGAAAGATGTCACAAATTTTATGTTTATTGCACAAGATGTTGAGTTTTTTACGATTAATAATTTTATTCAAAAGGCGCGTCGAGCAACAAAAACCATCGGACTTGGTGGCAATGGTCAGTTTTTTCGGTTATCAATGATTACCGAACACTTAGGCTATCAGCCTTGGGGAAATGCTTTGTTGGATGACTATGAGTTAACTATTAAATTAATGCTGAAAGAGTTATCGATTGCTTATATTGACGAGGCCTTTATGGCTCAAGAAGCACTGAGAGATGTGAAACGTTTTATTCGTCAACGAAGTCGTTGGGTTCAAGGAAATTTAGATTGTCTAGCGTATTTACCCAGGGTGATTAAATCAAAGTCATTAACGCTAAGGCAGAAGTGTGGAATCTATTATTTTTTAGCGCAACCCTTTATTAATCTCGTAGCGGGGATGCTCGTTTTTGTCTTAACTGGGCTCCAACTGCAACACTTGTATAGGTTAGGCTTTTCGTTATCGCTTGTCATTAGTTTTGTTTTGGCCGTCAGTATTTCGTTAGTTTTCGGCATTTTTTTTACAATCAACTATTATCGCGAGTTGAAAAATTTTCAACTAAAAGTACCTGCAAAACTGGGGCTGATTATTTTGCCTTTTACTATTTCCTACATGTACTTAATTTTATTCGTTAGTGTGGTGATGGCTTATTATCGGTTTATCAAAGGTAATAGCACGTGGATAAAAACGGAACGCAATTGATTTTTTATTGCACTTTCCAGAGTTGCGTGGTATTATTTTTAATAGTTTAATAGCAACATGGTGATGGTGTTCACCACGAACTATTTATTGGACGAATAAATTAATGACGCCTACCAAACGGGAGAAGTGTACCCTTTGGTAGGCTTTTTCTGTACGCTAGGATTGGCGATAAGAAAATTGTAAAGGAGCATGTAAAGTGAAAAAAGAAACAAAGCAACTACTATCAATCGGCGGGTATATGGCAAAATGGTTGCTCATTACCGCAATTATTGGTTTATTTATGGGGGCGTTATCCGCCTTTTTCTTAAAGAGTCTCACCTATGTAACAGATGTTCGTTTAGCAAATCCTTGGTTACTCTTTATCCTCCCCATTAGCGGTGTCGTTTTTACGTATTTCTATACGCGTTTTGGGAAAAATGCTAGCCGAGGAAATAACTTAGTGATTGAACAAGGCAATGGCGGGGAAGAAGATATTCCCTTGCGCTTAATTCCTTTAACATTGTTTGGCACGATTACTATGCACTTATTTGGTGGTTCTGTTGGTCGTGAAGGGACGGCGGTGCAAATGGGGGGCGCAATCGCAAATGCTGTAGGAAAAGTCTTTAAACTGTCCGCTTTGGAACGACAAGTAATTATTATTAGCGGAATTAGTGCAGGTTTTAGTTCTGTTTTTGGCACACCATTAGCGGGAACGGTTTTCGGATTAGAAGTTTTGGCGATTGGAAAAGTTCGTGCAGAGGCACTTTTCCCAAGTTTTTTTGCAGGCTTATTTGCTAATTTTGTGACTGAAAGTTTTGGTGTAACACATACGCATTATCCGATGGGCAAAATTCCGACTTGGTCGGTTGAGCTATTTGTAAAATTATTTTTGGCATCGATTTGTTTTGGTTTGGCAGGTTGGGTTTTTAGTCGTTCCATTGTCTTTTTAAAAAAGACCTATGCAAATTGGTTTGCTAATGTCTACCTTCGTGCGTTTCTTGGGGCGTCCATTGTCGTTCTGTTTGTGCTCGTCTTAAACAACCAGCGTTATTTAGGCTTGAGTTTACCTTTATTAGAAGATGCTTTTGCAGGCAATGCGCAGCCTTTTGATTTTGTTGGGAAATTATTCTTTACGGTGTTATCCTTGGGTGCCGGATTCCAAGGAGGAGAAGTGACGCCATTGTTTGAAATTGGGGCTACGTTAGGGAGTTCTTTGGCCCCGTTGTTACATCTATCAATTCCTTTTTTAGCAGGTTTAGGATTTATTGGTGTTTTTTCTGGCGCCACGAATACGCCGATTGCTTGCTTCATTATGGGCATTGAACTATTTGGTAGTGAAGCGGCGGTCTATTTTTTCATGGTCTGCTTAATCAGTTTTATGTGCTCAGGAAATAGCGGTATTTATGCTTCACAACAAAGTTTGTATCGTAAAGGAACAGCAGAATATCCTCTCTTTAACGCATTAAAAAATCGACGTAAATAAGATGTTTTTTTATGAAAATATGCTAAACTAGAGAAGATGAGGTGAAGACATGAAAGACTATCAATATCCATTAGATTTAGATTGGACGACAGAGGAAATGGTGATTGTCACTAATATGTGGACAGCAGTTGAGCAAGCCAACGAAACAGGCTTGCCTGTTGACAAATTTTTAACAACTTATCAACAATTTAAAACGGTCGTTAAAAGTATCGGCGAAGAAAAACGCTTAGGTCGTGAATTTGAAAATGCTTCAGGATATTCGTTATATCGTACGCTTCAACAAGCTAAAAAACAGGGAAGCGGTAAATTAAAGCTGGGGGATGATTAGATGACTGAAACGCAAAAATTTATTCAAACAATTCAAAGTTGGCTTTTTGAAGCAGCCGATGTGATTCGAATGAACTTGGAATCAGAGTTAACCGTTCAACAGAAAAATGGCCGCACCGATTTAGTGACAAATATGGATGAACAAACCCAAGAATTTTTAATGAATAAAATTCAAACAAATTTTCCCGAAGATCAAATTTTAGGGGAAGAAAAAGGCTACAATACTTTAAAAAGTTTTGCTGGTCGCGTGTGGATCATCGATCCGATTGATGGCACAATGAATTTCGTGATGGAAAGAGAAAATTTTTGTATTATGTTAGCTGTTTATGAAGACGGCATTGGTAAATTAGGTTTTATCTATGATGTGATGCGAGAAGAACTTTATTGGGGTGGCAAAGGGCTTGGCGTTTATCGGAATAATCAATTATTAAAAGCGCCTACTATGAAAGCCTTGGCAGATGGATTATGGGGCATGAATGCTTACATGCATGGAAAAAATATTCATCACGCAACGGAAATCGGACAAGCAAGTATGGGCGTGCGTATTAGCGGTTGTGCAGGTTTGGAAATTATTGCCATGTTAAAAGGCAACCATCATGGCTATTTATCTAATCTAAGTCCTTGGGATTATGCAGCAGGCTTAGTACTTTTGGAAGAATTTGGGTTTAAATACTCTGGTATTACAGGAAAACCATTAACTTTTGATGGCCGTGAATACTTTATTGCAGCAACTCCTGAAACCTATGATGAAGTATTTACCCGATATTTAAATGAATCGGAATAATCCAAGAAGAGCGTTGCTGAAAGGTAAGGCTCTTCCTCTTTTAAAAGAGAAAAATTTGTAAAAAAATGTCCTTGTTTTCAGAAAAAGCCGAATAATTTCTAAAACTTTCATTATTTTTGCAGGCGAAAGCCTTTTTTTAATGAAAAAAGTTTGCTATAATAAGCAGTCGGCTTTTATGGACTTAAGTAACATAAGCGTATATAGATAAGGAGCAATTAAATTGAAATACAGAGATGATATTCGTAACGTGGCAATTATCGCCCACGTTGACCATGGTAAAACAACCTTAGTAGATGAACTTTTAAAACAATCTGACACTTTAGATGGACACACACAATTACAAGAACGTGCAATGGATTCCAATGCACTTGAAAGTGAACGTGGAATTACTATCTTAGCAAAAAATACAGCCGTAGATTATAACGGTACACGTATCAACATTCTAGATACACCAGGACACGCGGACTTCGGTGGTGAAGTAGAACGTATCATGAAAATGGTAGATGGTGTTGTTTTAGTTGTCGATGCGTATGAAGGAACAATGCCTCAAACACGTTTCGTATTGAAAAAAGCATTAGAACAAAAAGTAACACCAATCGTGGTTGTTAACAAAATTGACAAACCTTCTGCTCGTCCTGAACACGTAGTAGATGAAGTTTTAGAGTTATTCATCGAATTAGGCGCAGACGACGATCAATTAGATTTCCCAGTTGTTTATGCTTCTGCTTTAAACGGAACTTCAAGTGAATCAGATGATCCAGCAGATCAAGAGCCAACAATGGCCCCAATTTTTGATAAAATTATTGAACATGTGCCAGCTCCAGTTGACAATTCAGATGAACCACTTCAATTCCAAGTCTCATTACTAGACTACAACGATTACGTTGGACGTATTGGGATTGGCCGTGTGTTCCGTGGCACAATGAAAGTCGGCGACCAAGTTGCGTTGATGAAATTAGATGGCAGCGTGAAAAATTTCCGTGTAACGAAAATTTTAGGTTTCTTTGGCCTACAACGTGTGGAAATTGATGAAGCAAAAGCGGGCGATTTAATTGCCGTTTCCGGAATGGAAGACATTTTCGTTGGGGAAACAGTTGTAGATGTTCACAATCAAGAAGCATTACCAATTCTACACATTGATGAGCCAACCTTACAAATGACTTTCTTAGTTAACAATTCTCCATTTGCGGGACGTGAAGGAAAATACATCACCGCTCGTAAAATCGAAGAACGTTTAATGGCTGAATTACAAACAGACGTATCTTTACGTGTTGATCCAATTGGCCCAGATTCTTGGACTGTATCAGGCCGTGGCGAATTGCATTTATCAATTTTAATTGAAAATATGCGTCGTGAAGGCTATGAATTACAAGTTTCTCGTCCAGAAGTTATTGAACGTGAAATTGATGGGGTTAAATGTGAACCATTTGAACGTGTTCAAATTGACACACCTGAAGAATACATGGGTAGCGTGATTGAATCCCTAAGTTTACGTAAAGGCGAAATGCAAGATATGATTAATGCCGGTAACGGACAAATGCGTTTAATCTTCTTAGCACCAGCTCGTGGCTTAATTGGTTATTCAACAGAATTCTTATCAATGACTCGTGGTTATGGTATTATGAACCACACCTTCGATCAATACTTACCAATGATTCAAGGAACGATTGGTGGCCGTCATCAAGGTGCACTAGTTTCAATCGATACTGGTAAAGCAACGACTTACTCAATCATGAGTATTGAAGAACGTGGTACAGTTTTCGTTGAACCAACGACAGAAGTTTACGAAGGAATGATTGTTGGGGAAAACAACCGCGACAACGATTTAACTGTGAACATCACAAAAGCTAAACAAATGACTAACGTTCGTTCGGCAACGAAAGACCAAACATCAGTCATTAAAAAACCGAAAAAATTAACGTTAGAAGAATCATTAGAATTCTTGAATGAAGATGAATACTGTGAAGTAACACCAGAAAGCATCCGTTTAAGAAAACAAATTCTTAACAAAAACGAACGCGAAAAAGCAAGCAAGAAAAAGAAAAAAGCTGAATAATTTTTCGACAAATAAACATTTAAACCAACTATGCTCGTTTTACTACGAAAATAGTTGGTTTTTTTGATGGCAAAAACGAATTAATGCGTATTTTAAGATAAGGTTATTTTTTTATGTGTGGATAACTACTCGTTATCCACAACAAGCAAATGTCGCTATTTTTGAAAGCTTTTGATAGCAAGCTTTCACAATTTTTCATTCTTTTTGATGTTTCACGTTAACTGGTGTTTCACGATTGTGTCTTGTTTTAACACACCTTGTTCCTGTTAGATTAGCGTGTTAAAATGACTTGTAGAACAAAGATTGGAGCGCAATAAATGAGTGCATTACAAGAATTATTAAAAGATACATTTGGCTATGATGATTTTCGGCCAGGACAAGAAACGATTATTCGTCATGTATTGCGACAAGAAAATGTCTTAGGCATTATGCCAACAGGTGGAGGCAAATCGATTTGTTATCAGTTGCCAGCCTTACTTTTGGATAATTTAACATTGGTGATTTCACCATTAATTTCTTTAATGAAAGATCAAGTAGATGCCCTGAATTTAATGGGGATTCCAGCTACATATATCAATAGTACCATTTCCTATCAAGAAATGAATCATCGTATTCAATTAGCGGTTAACAAAGAAGTCAAGCTATTGTATGTTGCGCCAGAGCGATTAGAATCTTATGATTTTCAACAGATGCTGACACATGTACCGATTGATTTATTGGCAGTAGATGAGGCACACTGTATTTCACAATGGGGGCATGATTTTCGTCCAAGCTATTTGCGTTTAGCAGAGATTATCGATCAATTTCAACAGCAACCAACTGTGATTGCACTAACAGCAACAGCAACGCCACAAGTAGCGGAGGATATTGTCAAGCAATTAAGAATTCCATCAGAAAATGAAATCAAAACAGGATTCGCTCGAGAAAATTTATCTTTTCAAGTCGTGAAAGATCAAAATAGAGACGTTTTTCTTTTGGAATATTTAAAGATGAATACTGGACAATCAGGTATTATTTATGCAAGCACGCGGAAGGAAGTTGAACGAATTTATCATTTATTAGAAAGTAAAAAAATTGCAGCTGGGATGTATCATGGGGGCATGAGTGAACAGTTACGTAGTGAAAATCAAGAAGCATTCTTGTATGATCAAGTGCAAGTGATGGTAGCAACAAATGCCTTTGGTATGGGGATTAATAAGAGTAATGTTCGTTTTGTCATTCACGCACAAGTACCAGGGAATATTGAATCTTATTACCAAGAAGCCGGCCGAGCTGGTCGTGACGGTCTGCCTAGTGATGCTGTATTAATGTTTGCTCCACAAGACTTGCAAATTCAACAATACTTTATTGAACAATCTGAAATGACCATTGATTATAAGCAGAAAGAGTACTTGAAATTACGGGAAATGTCACAATATGCGAATGCACAAATGTGTTTACAAAAATATATTTTACGCTATTTTGGTGAAGAAGGGACGGACTGCGGTCGCTGCTCGAATTGTCTGGATAATCGAGAATTAGTCGATATTACGGTCGATGCCCAAAAAGTCTTGTCTTGTGTAAAACGTATGGGAGAACGTTTCGGTAAGGGCTTAGTTGGTAAAGTCTTGACTGGCTCAAAAGATCAAAAAATTGATCAATGGCATTTTGATCGTTTGCCAACATACGGACTAATGAATGGTCGCACGCAAAAAGAAGTCACACAGCTGATTGATTATTTGACAGCAGAACGTTATTTAATTCCTTCTGATGGGCAATTTCCGTTGTTATCAGTCTCGACAGAAGGTGTTCAGGTGCTTTTAGGGGAACGGAAAGTCTTCCGAAAAGAAGACCAAAAAGTTCGAAAAGTAGCAGTGGATGATGCCTTGTTTGAACGATTACGCGAATTACGTATGGACATGGCTCAAGAGGCAGGCGTGCCGCCATATGTAGTCTTTTCCGATAGTACACTTAAAGAAATGTGTGAAAAATTACCGCAAACAACGATTCAATTATTGCAAATAAAAGGGGTCGGCCAAAATAAATTAGATAAATATGGCACCGCCTTTTTAGAAGTAATTAAAGAATATCAAGAGACAAAAAAATGATATAGTTTGTTATTTG
>OJXH01000208.1_pt1 | contig 11690 bp, 7 predicted proteins | sample 1600621 | NCBI WGS metagenome assembly OJXH01 (sample SAMN04436989, study PRJEB24849) | human gut metagenome | biome: human gut; feature: NICU; material: stool | host: Homo sapiens | place: USA: Saint Louis, MO | collected 2013-03-12
GCTACTTCAATTAATTCATTGTAATCACTTAAAGTGTAAAAAGGTAGTTGAATATTGCTAAATGTATCATCTGCTTTTTTCAAACCGTAAGTAAAGATAGCAACAACACCTAATACTTCTGCACCTGCTTGTTTTAAGGCTTCAACTGCTGTGACTGAAGATCCCCCTGTCGAAATTAAATCTTCTATCACAACTACTTTTTTACCTTCACTTTTAGCACCTTCAATTTGATTTTGCTTACCATGACTCTTATTTGATGAACGAACATAATTCATTGGTAATTTTAATTTTTCAGCAATAAAAGCTGCATGTGGAATACCAGCTGTTGCAGTACCAGAAATAACTTCTACTTCAGGAAAGTGTTCTTTAATTAAGTTAATTAAACCATCGCGGATTGCGCCTCGAACTAAAGGATAACCTAACGTAACACGGTTATCACAGTAAATCGGTGATTTAATACCTGAACTCCATGTATATAAATCATTTGGTGATAATGTTACAGCTTCAATATCTAATAATGATTTTGCAATTTCTTTAGCCATTATACTAACCAACTTTCTTTAATTTTATGATAACTTTCGACTGGATTGTCACTTTGTGTAATCGGTCTACCGACTACAATATGCGTCGAACCAAGCTGTCTTGCTTCTTCCGGTGTCGTAATACGGTGTTGGTCATCTTGAGATGCACCTTTAGGTCTAATGCCTGGTGTTACTTTTAAAAATGATGTACCTAACTTTTCAGTCAACATACGACTTTCAAGAGGTGAACAAACAACGCCATCTAAACCAGCTGCATTTGCTAACTTGGCATAATTTAAAACGGCCTCTTCAATCGATGTTTGTATATTTTGTTCGTGTCGTAACATGTCTTCTGTTGTTGACGTAAGCTGTGTTACTGCAATAATTTTTGTATGTTGATTATGTTTTCTTAATCCTTTAATGGCCTCAGACATCATTTTTACGCCACCAGCAGCATGAACATTTACCAGATCAACATTCAATTTAGCTAGTCCTTCCATCGCTTTACCAACTGTATTGGGAATATCATGCAGTTTTAAATCTAAAAATACATCATGGCCTCTTTCTTTTATCTCATTAATTAATTGAGGACCTTCTTGATAAAAAAGTTCCATACCTACTTTTACGAATAATGATTCATCAAATAAATCTAAAAATTGATTTACTTTTTCTTTTGATTCAAAATCTAATGCAATAATTGGTAAATCTTTCATCATATATGTCTCCCTTTACGTTAAGAAATTCACTAAAATAATGAGGCTGTAATATAAACTTCTTTAAGTAAATGGTTAATTACAGCCCCACCGATACAGTTTGATTGATTTACATTTGACGCATTGTAAATGTCATACTTTCAATTACATTCGTTAAGGGATTATCTGTATCTAAAGATGTCAAACATGGAATACCATTTTCAACTGTAGTACGTCTAATTTGGAAGCCATCTCTTTCTACTTCTTTACCTTTAGTCATTGTATTTATAACGATTTGAACATCACCATTTTGAATACGTGTTAATAAATCATTTTCGCCACCAATTTTGCCTACTACTTCTGCAGGTATGTCATACTCAGCTAATTTATTAGCTGTTCCAGACGTTGCTAAAATTTTATAGCCAACTTCATTTAAGCATTGTGCCAATTTAACAACTTCCTCTTTATCTTTGTCACTGACAGTCATTAATACTGTACCGTGATCTTTAACTTCAACACCACTACCTGTTAACCCTTTGAATAACGCCTTTTCTAATGTTGTATCTTTCCCCATTACTTCACCTGTAGACTTCATTTCAGGTCCTAAAGTAATATCAACATTTTTCAATTTATTAAAACTAAATACCGGTGCTTTCACAAATACACCCTCAGCATATGGTTGAACCCCTTCTTGATAACCCATATCTGTTAGTTTTTCCCCAATGATTGCTCGCATAGCTAATTGTGCCATTGGAATATCAGTAATTTTACTTAAGAATGGTACCGTTCTACTAGAACGTGGATTTACTTCTAAAACATACACACCATCGTGAGCTATAACGAATTGAATGTTGATTAAGCCAATGATGTTTAAACCTTTAGCTAATTTTATAGTATAGTCCTCAAGCGTTGCTAACTCGTCTTCTGTCAAAGTTTGTGGCGGATATACAGCGATTGAGTCACCACTATGCACACCAGCACGTTCAATATGTTCCATAATTCCTGGAATAATGACCGTTTCTCCATCACAAATCGCATCAACTTCAATTTCTTTACCAGTTAAATATCTATCGACTAATACCGGATGTTCCGGACTCGCTTTTACAGCCTGGGTCATATAGTTTTCTAACTCTTTGTCATTGTCTACAATTTCCATTGCGCGACCACCTAATACATAAGAAGGTCTTACTACAACCGGATATCCGATTTCTGCAGCATTCGCTAATGCTTCCTCAGGTGATGTAGCTGTTTTCCCTTGTGGCTGTGGCACGTTAATTTTTCTTAATAGTGCTTCAAATTCTTTTCTATCTTCAGCACGATTTAGATTTTCTAGTGAAGTACCAAGTATTTTAACACCATGTTTAGCCAATTTGTCTGCTAAATTAATCGCTGTTTGTCCTCCAAATTGTACAACGACACCTTTAGGTTTTTCTAAATTAATGATATTCATCACATCTTCTTCAGTTAAAGGTTCAAAGTATAATTTGTCAGAAATTGAGAAGTCTGTTGAAACTGTTTCTGGATTGTTATTCACAATTATCGCTTCGTACCCTGCTTTTTGAATTGCCCAAACGGCGTGAACTGTCGCATAGTCAAATTCTACACCTTGGCCGATTCGAATTGGTCCAGAGCCTAATACTAAGATTTTTTCTTTGTCAGTAACTATGGATTCATTTTCAGTTTCGTATGTACCATAATAATATGGTGTTGAAGATTCAAATTCAGCTGCGCAAGTATCAACCATCTTGTAAACAGGTTTAATATCATTTTCCATACGCAATTGATATACTTCTTCTTCCGTCATATTAAAGCGATGCGCTATTGTTTTATCACTAAATCCATAATCTTTTGCATATTTAAGATATTCTAAATCACCTTGATGCTCTTTTAATTGATGCTCAATATCAATAATGTTTTGGAACTTGTGTAAGAAGAAGTAATCTATCTGAGTCATATTATGAATTTCTTCTAATGTTGTGCCTCTTCTAATTGCTTCGCCGATGAAAAATAATCGTTCATCATCTTGGTGTGAAATACGTTCTTTAATATAATCAAGATCGAAGCTTTCACCATTTGGTAATCCTAAGTGATGCACACCATACTCAAGTGATCGAATTGCTTTTAACAATGATTCTTCGTAAGTTCGACCAATGGCCATAACTTCACCTGTTGCTTTCATTTGTGTGCCAAGCTCTCGTTCTCCTTTTTCAAATTTATCAAAAGGAAATCTTGGTATTTTTGAAATCACATAGTCTAAAGTTGGTTCAAACGCTGCATAAGATGTTCCTGTAATTGGATTTAACATTTCATCTAATGTTAGACCAACCGCGATTTTAGCAGCTAATTTTGCAATAGGATATCCTGTTGCTTTTGAAGCTAACGCTGATGAACGTGATACACGCGGATTTACTTCTATAATATAATAATCGAATGAATGGGGATCTAATGCTAATTGAACATTACAACCACCTTCGATACCTAATGCTCGAATAACTTTTAATGAAACATCACGTAACATTTGATACTCAACATCCGATAATGTTTGGCTAGGAGCTACAACAATTGAATCGCCTGTATGAATACCAACTGGATCAATATTTTCCATGTTACATACAACGATGGCATTATCGTTTTTATCACGCATTACTTCGTATTCGATTTCTTTAAAACCTGCGATAGATTTTTCTAATAAACATTGCGTTGCTGGACTATAATGAAGACCATTTGAAACGATTTCATGTAATTCTTCATCATTATGACAAATACCGCCTCCGGTACCACCCATCGTAAATGCTGGTCTAACAATTAGCGGGTATCCCACTTGCTCTTTGAATTTAAAGGCTTGCTCTACTGTATTTACAATGTCACTCTCTGGCACAGGAACGTTTAAATCATTCATTAATGTTCTAAACATTTCACGGTCTTCTGCTTGTTGAATTGATGTTAGCTCAGTTCCTAATAATTGGACGTTATTATCTTGAAGCACACCACTTTCGTGTAGTTGAATCGCCATGTTTAAACCTGTTTGACCACCTAAAGTTGGAAGTAAAGCGTCAGGTTGCTCTTTACGTATAATTCGCGCTATAAAATTATGAGTTAACGGTTCGATATATACTTTATCCGCAATTTCCTTATCAGTCATGATTGTCGCTGGATTTGAATTTACAAGAATAACTCGGTATCCCTCTTCTTTTAAAGCTAGACATGCTTGTGTTCCAGCATAATCAAATTCAGCTGCTTGACCTATGATAATTGGCCCAGACCCTATTACTAAAATTGTTTTGATATCATTACGTTTAGGCATTGATATGACGCTCCTTTTCCTTAAAATTAGTCATCATTGCTACAAAATCATCAAATAGATAGTTTGAATCTGACGGTCCTGGATTTGCTTCAGGATGGTATTGAACAGAAAATGCTGGTAATGTTTTATGTTTTAAACCTTCTACAGTACCATCATTTAATGCAAGATGAGTAACTTCTAAATCAGTACTTTTTAACGAATCTATATCTATTGCATATCCATGGTTTTGACTCGTAATATCAACTTTTCCAGTCTCTAAATTTTTAACTGGATGGTTCGCACCACGATGACCAAACTTCATTTTAAATGAGCTTGCTCCTTGAGATAATGCAAAAAGTTGATGTCCTAGACAGATACCAAAGAACGGAATTTTCCCTAAAATTCCTTGAATCATTAGAATCGCACATTCTACAACTTCAGGATTACCTGGTCCGTTTGATAGCATAACGCCATCTGGAGCCATTGCTAAAATTTCTTCGGCAGTAGTTGTATATGGTACAACTGTGACGTTACAACCTCTGACGTTTAATTCTCGAACAATATTTTGCTTCTTACCAAAGTCTACAAGTACGACACTTAGATCCTTACCTGTCGAAACATACGGTGTTTTAGTCGAAACGATTTCTACTTCGTTTTTAGGTAATTCTACTTGTTGTAAATGTTTGACAAGTTGATCAATATCTTCTTTTCGATCAGTAAAACCAGCTTTTAACACACCGTGTTGTCGAATTTTACGCGTAATACTTCTTGTATCAACACCTGCAATCCCTGGAATTTGATGCAATTCTAAAACGTCATGAAGTGTCTTTTGCTGTCTAAAATTACTTGGATGCGCACTCGCTTCTTTCACTACAATACCGTTTAATGTAGGTACTAATGATTCAAAATCGTCTCTATTGATACCATAATTACCGATTAATGGATACGTAAAAGTAATGATCTGACCTGTATATGATGGATCTGAAATAGTTTCTTGATAACCTGTCATCGCTGTATTAAATACAATTTCTCCTACAGTTAAGTTATCAGATCCTAAACGGTAGCCTTCGTAAAAAGAACCGTCTTCTAACACTAGATAACGTTTGCTTTGCATATTATTTATCCCCCTCAAATTTAACTTCGCCTTCAACCATTGTTAAGATCGGATTTCCATAAACTTTATAGCCGATAAATGGTGTATTATCTGCTTTTGATAAGAAATCTTCTCCTTTAATTTCTTGTTCACTATCTAAATCAATGATTGTTAAATCTGCATAACCATTTTCTTTTAATGTGCCGTATTCTAAATTAAATGTTTCACATGGTTTAATTGTTAAGTAATCTACTAATTGTTGTAATGTCCAATCACCATTTTTTACAAAATGCGTATATAATAATGGGAATGCTGTTTCACTGCCAACAATTCCGAATGGTGCTTTTTCCATTGGTTGTGCTTTTTCATCACGTGCATGTGGTGCATGGTCTGTTGCGATACAGTCAATTGTACCGTCTAGTAACCCTTCTAACAAAGCCTCTCTATCTTCAGTACTTCTCAATGGTGGATTCATTTTATAAATGGCATTATTACCAGGAATATCATCTTCTGTTAACAATAAATGGTGTGGTGTAACTTCAGCTGTAACATGAATGCCTGCGCGTTTAGCATCACGAATGACTCTAACACTTTCTTTAGTAGAAACATGACATACATGATAATGACAACCTGCTGCTTCAGCTAATAGTACATCTCTTGCGATTTGAACAGATTCACAAATGTTTGGAATACCTGGTATACCTAACTCTTTACTGCGTTTCCCTTCATGCATTGCACCACCATAGATTAATGAATTATCTTCACAGTGTGCTACGATGGCTTTGTTTACTTTTGCAGCTTCAATCATGCCTTCATACATCATGCTTGCAGTTTGTACTCCTACACCGTCATCTGTAAACGCAAAGGCACCTTCTTTTACTAGTGCTGGGAAATCAACCAATTCTTTACCTAATTGACGTGTTGTAATTGAAGCATAAGGTAATACACGTACTTGAGCATTGTCATCGATTAATTTTTGTAAAGCTTCAAAATGTTCTACAGAATCTGGTACCGGTCTTGTGTTAGGCATTGGACATACAGTTGTAAATCCGCCTCTAGCAGCAGCTTTAGTACCAGTTTCAATTGTCTCTTTATATTCACCACCAGGTTCGCGTAAATGAACATGAACATCGACAAATCCAGGTGACACAAAGTGACCTTTCGCATCTATGATGTCAATACCATTGCTTGGTTCAATTGCAGGTGCAATTTGTTTAATTACCTTACCATCAATTAAAATATCTGCTTGTTGTAATTCACCATTTTGTAATACTTTACCGTTTTTAATTAATTTCATCATTTTCGTCCCCTTACCTATTTTAATAATTCATCAATGACTGCCATCCTTAAGTAAACGCCATTTTCCATTTGCTTAAAAATTCTTGATTTTGAAGCTTCTACTAAATCGCTTTGTATTTCTACTCCTCTATTCACAGGTGCCGGATGCATGACAATAGCATGTTCTTGTAATTTGTTATAACGCACTTCATTTAAGCCATGCTTTTGATGATAATCATCTGCTGCAAATCTAGTTTCTTCTGCAAGCCCATGTCTTTCATGTTGAATTCTTAATAACATAACTATATCTACTGTTTCTATAACATCATCTATATTTACATAAGGCGCTTCTAAAGAATCATCAATCCAAGCATTTGGGCTATTAAACATTACGTTTGCACCTAATGCTTTTAAACTATGGTAATTACTACGTGCGACACGTGAATTTTTAATGTCGCCACAAATCAATACATTCAAGCCTTCAAAATATCCATATTCTTCATATATCGTCATTAAATCAAGCAAACTTTGTGTTGGATGTTGTCCACTACCATCACCAGCATTCGCAATTGGGATGTTAATATTCGCTAATTTTTCATAGTAGTTATTAAACGGATGTCTAATGACTAATAAATCACAGCCAATACTTTCTAAAGTTTTACATGTGTCATATAAAGATTCACCTTTTGAAACAGATGATGTTGATGTTTCAAAGCTAATCGTTTTTAACCCTAGCTTAAGTTCTGCCATTTTGTTCGAGTAGAATTTTCAAAGAATAAATTTGCGACATATTTCCCTTCAAAGTTTGGTAGTTGACGTTCACCAGATTTAAATTGACTTGCCTTTTGGATAAGTTTGTATATTTGATCTGTAGATAAATGTTCCATTGATAATAAATGATTCATAAAAGCGCCCTCCTTAATTTGTAAATCTTAATTGTTTTGTTTTTTCTCTTTAGGTAAGATTAAGTTCAAAATAATTCCTGAAAGTGCAGCTAATGCCATTCCTTCAATTTGAAGGTTGATACCAATTTCTTTTAAGTTAAATACTAAATTACCGATACCTACAACTAAAATTACTGAAGCTATAACTAAATTTCGATTGTTCGCAAAATCTACTTTGCTTTCAACTAACATTCTTAAGCCACTTGCTGCAATAATACCGAAAAGTAATATAGATACTCCTCCCATAACTGGTGTAGGTATAGAAGAAATTAATGCAGTGAACTTACCAATGAATGCTAAAACAATTGCTATAACTGCCGCACCACCAATGACGTAAATACTGTATATTCTTGTAATCGCTAATACACCGATATTTTCACCATATGTTGTACTTGGTGGTCCACCAATAATACTGGCAAACATTGTAGAAACACCATCACCAATGATTGATTTATCAAGTCCTGGCTTTTCAAAGAAGTTTCTACCTACGATTTTATTCAGTACCATTTGGTGCCCAATATGTTCACTTACTGTTACGAACACAATCGGAATCATTACAAGTACAAGTCCTAAGTGAAATGAAGGTACATAATCTTTAAATGGCAGATAAATATGAGGGAAATCTATCCATTTTGCTGACATAATTGCATCAAATTTCACAATCCCCATAAAAATCGCTACCACATAACCTACGATAATACCTACAAGTACTGGAATTAAAGATAGGAATCCTTTAAAAAATCCTTGAACGAATATTGTTACAAGCAAGGTTATCATTGCAACAATTAAGAAACTGATATTGTAACCTTTCATATCTCCAGGATTTTCATACATTGCCATATTGACTGCAGTAGGCGCTAAGCTTAAACCAATTACCATGATGACTGGTCCTACAACAACTGGTGGTAATAATTTCATTAACCATGCTGTCCCACTTAATTTGATTAGAATCCCGATGATGACGTACATAACACCACTCATGAATAATGCTACAAGCATGTCTCCTAAGCTATGCGTACTTAATCCCGTGATAATTGGTGTGATAAATGCAAAGCTAGATCCCAAGTATGCTGGTATTTGCGCCTTCGTTATTAAGATATAAAGTAATGTACCGATTCCCGAAGCTAGTAACGCTGCTGATATTGGTAATCCTGTTAAGAATGGTACTAGTACTGTTGCGCCAAACATCGCAAATAAATGTTGTAAGCTTAAAAATGCCCATTGCGCTGGTTGTGGTTTTTCATTTACATCTAGTACAGGTTTTACTGTTCGTTCAAACATTTCATCATTTTGCATAATATTCATTTCCTCCGATAATAAAAAAATCTCTTTACATCAGTATATGTAAAGAGACAAAAAGTGTGACAAGTTGCTACAAGTCATTTTCGTCCATAGAAATTGACTTATAGTTGTCGAACATGAGGGTATTATTAGATAAACAAGCATATGAAAACTTATTTATCATTCAACTCCCCCACCTTTTTCAGTCTCTCGTACTGAATTAAAAGGGGTATTATTTAATTATAACTGCATTTCTTTGATCCATTTCTTCTAAATAGACACTTACCGTTTCCTCTTTAGAAGTAGGTATATTTTTACCAACAAAATCTGCTCGAATTGGTAACTCACGATGTCCTCGATCAACCAAAGCAGCCAAACCAATTTTAATAGGTCTAGCATTTAGCAAAATAGCATCAAGTGAAGCACGAACCGTTCGACCAGTATACAGCACATCGTCAATAATGATGACTACTTTATCTGTAATATCTGTGTCGATGTCTATTGCGTCTTTTGTCGTAAGTGATGACATGTGCTCTATATCATCTCTAAAGTATGTAATATCAATTGTTCCAGTAGGTATACGTTGTTGCTCAATTTGATGAATTTTATCTTGTATACGATTCGCTAAATATTCACCTCTTGTTTTGATACCTAAAAGAATTAAATTATCAGTACCTTTGTTATACTCCAAAATTTCATGAGCGATTCTCGTTACTGTACGTTGTATTGCGGCATCATCCATTATGATACGTTCAGACATATTCTCACCCTTTCAAAATTTAGAAACAAAAAACCCCATGTCTTTAATATCGACATGAGGTTTAGTATATACAATCATCCTATTTACATAGAAGAATCGTAGTATTACTACTTATTCTTGCATATGTGAAAGTGTTATGATTCATTTTAGTATATATCTATATTTTCATGTCTTTGACGTCTCTCTGAACGCTCAATTAAAGACTCTTTATGTTGTACTTAAACTGTTATAAGGATAATACTAATCAGGCGCTTTGTCAATCTATATTGAAAAATTAACCATTCTCAGTAAAAATGTTAACCTTAATCTATTTTATAATGTGTTTTCATTTTTAAAAAAACGAAAACGATAAATACTTATAGTTTACATAATAATGTTATCGTAATTATAGCACGACACAATTATGCATCTCTTTTTCGAATTGTATCTAATAAATCTTCAAAGTCTTGTGCTAATTCAGCATGTCTTTCAATATATTCACCTGTTACTGGATGTTCGAATCCAATAAGTCCAGCATGTAAAGCTTGACCACCAATATCCAATGTCTTTTTCGGTCCATACTTTGGATCACCAACTAATGGGAAGCCAATATATTTCATGTGCACACGGATTTGATGCGTACGTCCTGTTTCAAGTTGACATTCAACAAGCGTATAATCTTTAAAATGTTCTAGTACGTTAAAATGTGTCACTGCTTCCTTACCATCATCAACAACAGCCATAGATTGACGATCATTTTTGTTTCTACCAATTGGCGCATCGATTGTTCCGTAATCATGAGGAATATTCCCGTGAACTAAAGCGATATATTTTCTTTTAACAGATTTATCCATTAATTGTTCTACAAGCCCACGATGAGCAATATCATTTTTAGCAACCATTAATAAACCAGAAGTATCCATATCTATACGGTGAACAATACCTGGACGAATTTCTCCATTAATACCCGATAAATCTTTAATTTGATACATTAAACCATTAACTAATGTATTGGTATAATGACCTGGTGATGGATGAACTACCATGCCTTTCGGTTTATAAACAACTGCAACGTCATCATCTTCATAATAAATATCTAAATTTAAATTTTCAGGTAGAATGTCAGCTTCAACCACTTCTTTTTCAGTGACAACTATATGATCATTAAGTTTCACTTTATAATTAGATTTAACAACTTTATCGTTTGCAACGACTAAACCTGCTTTAATCCAATCTTGTATCTGGTTACGAGACCAATCACTATTTAATTCAGGCAGCAACTTATCTACACGCATACCTGTTTGTTCTTTATCTGTAATGTTAAATTCATAAGTCTCCATTACTTAACCTCCTTCTCCTTTTTATTGGAAGTATCCTTTAATAAGGCAATAATAATTAATATTACACCAATTGTTAAACTTGAATCTGCGATATTAAATATTGGAAAATCATAACCAAAAATATTTGTATCAATAAAGTCAACAACTTCTCCTGTTAAAACTCTATCAATAAAGTTTCCAAGTGCACCTGCAAAAAGTAAACTAATAGCAACTTGCATAAACAAATTATATTGAGCATCTTTAATAAAGAAATATACTAAGGCTATTAATATAATAATGGTAATAATAAAGAAAAATGTCATTTTTCCACTCAATATTCCCCATGCAGCACCATTATTTCGATGTGATGTTATGTTTAAAAAGTGCGGTATCACTTCAAATGAATCTCCAATTTTCATTGTAGTAGCTATAATATATTTAGTAACTTGGTCAAATATAACGACAAATACTGCTATTAAAATGGAAGTGCCAATAAAATATTTTTTGTGCATTTTCGTTCCTCCAATCAATCGTCCATAA
>OJXH01000215.1_pt1 | contig 11411 bp, 10 predicted proteins | sample 1600621 | NCBI WGS metagenome assembly OJXH01 (sample SAMN04436989, study PRJEB24849) | human gut metagenome | biome: human gut; feature: NICU; material: stool | host: Homo sapiens | place: USA: Saint Louis, MO | collected 2013-03-12
CCTTCCGGGAACAGCGGGCGAACCGGGCGGTCAATCAGACGCGCGATCAGGGTTTCGCCTTCGCTTGGACGGCCTTCACGACGGAAGAAACCACCCGGGATTTTACCGGCAGCGTAGGTACGCTCCTGGTAGTTAACGGTCAGCGGGAAAAAGTCCTGGCCTGGCTTCGCTTTTTTCTGACCCACAACGGTAACGAATACCGCAGTGTCATCCATGCTAACCATCACAGCGGCCGTTGCCTGGCGCGCCATCATGCCGGTTTCCAGGGTCACGGTATGCTGGCCGTACTGGAATTTACGAACGATCGGATTAAGCAAAATTCTATCCTTTTTATCTATAAATCACGCCATATCCACGACATAGCGTCTATTGACCCGATCTTCTGCATCCTCGCGACTAATGACAACCTTTACCCGCCCCTGCGGATGAAGCCTCTCATTAGCCGCGCGAACCTCTGCATGAAGATCATTACTAGCAACAATACATGAGTTTTGAATGAATTGCTGCCGCCCGGTCGAAAAAAGGGGCCGTCAGGCCCCTTTTTCTGAAACTCGCAGAATTAGCGACGCAGACCCAGACGCTCAATCAGCGCAGAGTAACGGGCAACATCTTTACGTTTCAGGTAGTCGAGCAGTTTACGACGCTGAGAAACCATGCGCAGCAGACCACGACGGCTGTGGTGATCTTTTTTGTGCTCTGCAAAGTGGCCCTGCAGGTGGTTGATCTGTGCGGTCAGCAGTGCAACCTGAACTTCGGTAGAACCGCTGTCGTTTTCGCCACGACCAAACTCAGAAACGATTTTTGCTTTAGCTTCAACGCTTAGAGACATTTTATAACTCCAAAAATTAAAAGAAAGAAAGGGTGCCGATCTCTAATTCAGCGACCCCTGATGCAACGCCCGAAAATGTTAAAACACGTTAGCGGACGTTAAGCGGCGATATTCTACTCGTAGCAGGCTTTTATCGCAAGAAAAGCGCTTACGCCGGGTATTCCACCACCAGACGACGCGGGGCCACGCGGCCTTCATCGTCAATTTCGCCCATGCCGAGAAACTTGCCGGACTCGCTCTCCATCACTCGCACCAGCCCGTTAAGCGGCGCGCCTGACTGACGTACCGGGTTGCCGTTCTTAAAGTAGACTGCGGAGGTTTCTGGAATATTAACCAGCGGGTAATCCGAGGCCGGGCTGTCCATCGGCATCAGCAGCGGATCAAGCAACTGAGCGGCAGGAATATCCTGCGCCGCCGCCTCATCGACCAGCGCCTGCAGCTGCTCGAGGGTCACCATCCGCTCGACCGGGTATTTGCTTACCGCCAGGCGACGCAGGAAAATCACGTGCGCGCCGCAGCCGAGCTTCTCACCTAAATCATCGATAATCGTCCGGATGTAGGTGCCTTTCGAGCAGTGGATCTCCAGCTCCAGCTCATCGCCTTCGCGGCGAATAAACAGCAGCTCATAGACGGTTATCGGCCGGGCTTCCCGCGGAACTTCAATACCCTGGCGAGCATATTCGTATAGCTTCTTGCCCTGATATTTCAGCGCCGAATACATCGACGGCACCTGCTGCGTCTCGCCGCGGAAGCTGTCCAGCGCCGCCGCCAGCTGTTCGTCGCTAAAGGTCAGCGGGCGCTCTTCCACCACCTGACCGTCGGCATCGGAGGTATCCGTGCGCTGGCCAAGTTTGGCGATCACGCGGTAACGCTTATCGGAGTCCAGCAGATACTGGGAAAACTTGGTCGCTTCGCCAAGGCAGATCGGCAGCATACCGGTCGCCAGCGGATCCAGCGCGCCGGTATGTCCGGCGCGGTTGGCGTTATAAATACGTTTTACTTTCTGCAGCACATCGTTACTGGAGGCGCCCTGAGGCTTGTCCAGCAACAATACGCCATGCACGTCGCGGCCGCGACGACGAGGACGACTCATCAGTCCTCCTTGCTGTCGTCCGGGTTCACACGACGCTCATCGTCGTGTTTCACCACGCTGGTGACCAGGTTGGACATACGCATCCCTTCCACCAGTGAGTTGTCGTAGAAGAAAGTCAGTTCCGGTACGATGCGCAGACGCATCGCTTTCCCCAGCAGAGAGCGGATAAAGCCAGAAGCTTCCTGCAGCGCTTTGATGCCCGCTTTCACCGCGGCTTCATCTTTGTCATTAAGGAAGGTGACATACACCTTGGCATAGGCCAGGTCACGGGACATTTCCACACCGGAAACGGTGGTCATCATGCCCAGACGCGGATCTTTAATTTCACGCTGCAGGATGATGGCAATCTCTTTTTGCATCTCCTGGGCCACGCGCTGCGGGCGACCAAATTCTTTCGCCATAATAAGTTCTCCAGAATAAAGACAAAAAAGGGGCCAAAAGCCCCTTTTTAAAATGATTGCCGGGTGGCGCTTCGCTTCCCCGGCTGCTTAGCCATCAAATGATTAATCGATGCTACGCTGGATTTCGATGATTTCGAACACTTCGATCATATCGCCAACGCGAACGTCGTTGTAGTTCTTCACACCGATACCACATTCCATGCCGTTACGGACTTCGTTAACGTCATCTTTGAAGCGGCGCAGGGATTCCAGCTCGCCTTCATAGATAACCACGTTGTCACGCAGAACGCGGATTGGGTTGTGACGTTTGATCGTCCCTTCGGTAACCATACAGCCCGCGATGGCGCCGAATTTCGGCGATTTGAAGACATCACGCACTTCAGCCAGACCGATGATCTGCTGTTTCAGTTCCGGAGACAGCATGCCGCTCATCGCCGCTTTCACTTCGTCGATCAGGTTATAGATGACGGAGTAGTAACGCAGATCCAGGCTTTCCGCTTCGATAACTTTACGCGCAGAGGCATCGGCACGAACGTTGAAGCCAACCAGAATCGCGTTGGATGCTGCTGCCAGGGTAGCGTCGGTTTCGGTGATACCACCTACGCCGGAACCGATGATCTTCACTTTCACTTCGTCGGTAGACAGTTTCAGTAAGGAATCGGAAATCGCTTCGACAGAACCCTGTACGTCCGCTTTCAGTACGATGTTCACTTCGTGAACTTCGCCTTCGGTCATGTTAGCGAACATGTTTTCCAGTTTAGATTTCTGCTGACGCGCCAGCTTAACTTCACGGAATTTGCCCTGACGATACAGCGCCACTTCACGCGCTTTTTTCTCGTCACGCACTACGGTCACTTCATCACCGGCAGCCGGCACACCGGACAGGCCGAGGATTTCCACCGGAATGGACGGACCCGCTTCCAGCACTTCGCGACCCAGTTCGTCACGCATCGCGCGCACACGGCCATATTCGAAGCCGCACAGCACAATGTCGCCCTTGTGCAGAGTACCTTCGCGAACCAGAACGGTAGCTACCGGACCACGACCTTTATCAAGGAAGGATTCGATGACCGCGCCGCTCGCCATACCGTTGCGGACCGCTTTCAGCTCAAGAACTTCAGCCTGCAGCAGGATCGCGTCCAGCAGGTCGTCGATGCCGGTACCCGCTTTCGCGGAAACGTGGACAAACTGGCTCTCGCCGCCCCACTCTTCCGGCAGGATGCCGTACTGGGACAGTTCGTTCTTCACGCGATCCGGATCGGCTTCTGGCTTATCGATCTTGTTCACCGCCACTACCACCGGTACCTGCGCCGCTTTAGCGTGCTGGATAGCTTCGATAGTCTGCGGCATCACGCCGTCGTCTGCCGCCACCACCAGAACCACGATATCCGTCGCCTGCGCGCCACGAGCACGCATGGAGGTAAACGCGGCGTGGCCCGGGGTATCCAGGAAGGTGATCATGCCGTTGTCGGTTTCGACGTGGTAAGCACCGATGTGCTGGGTAATACCACCCGCTTCGCCGGAGGCAACCTTGGTAGAACGAATGTAGTCCAGCAGCGAGGTTTTACCGTGGTCAACGTGACCCATAATGGTCACGACCGGTGCGCGCGGTTCAGCCGCCGCGCCGGTGTCACGGTCGCTCATTACGGCTTCTTCCAGTTCGTTTTCACGACGCAGGATAACTTTGTGGCCCATCTCTTCGGCAACCAGCTGTGCGGTTTCCTGGTCGATGACCTGGTTGATGGTCGCCATGGCGCCCAGCTTCATCATCGCTTTGATGACCTGAGAACCTTTCACCGCCATCTTGTTAGCCAGTTCGCCAACGGTGATGGTTTCGCCGATTACGACGTCACGGTTAACGGCCTGCGCTGGCTTCTGGAAGCCCTGCTGCAGAGCGGAACCTTTACGGTGCTTACCGCCTTTACCGCCGCGCACGGCCGCGCGGGCTTCTTCACGATCAGCTTTCGATTCAGCGTGTTTGTTGCCTTTCTTCGCCGGACGAGCCGCTTTGCTGCTACGGCTACGGCCGCGACCGCCTTCGACTTCACGATCGTTATCATCTTCAGCCTGACGAGCATGCTGTGATGTGGTGACGTGATAGTCGCTGCTATCTTCCGGGCTGTCTGAGGTTTCAGACCAATTTTTTTCGTTTTCTTCAGCCATACGGCGTGCTTCTTCCGCTACACGGCGCGCTTCTTCTTCAAGTTTGCGGCGTGCTTCTTCTTCCGATTTGCGCTTCAATTCCGCGGCTTCGTTCTCGCGACGGATCTTTTCAGCCTGGGCGGTTTTGGTCATTTCGTCGGTATGTTGATTGCTCACTTTGTCTTTTTCCGCAGCTTCACGTTTCGCTTTATCAGCGACTTCACGTTTAGCTTGTTCTGCGGCCTCACGTTCAGCTTTTAATTGCGCCTCGCGTTTCGCTGCTTCTTCAGCTTCACGACGGGCCTGCTCTTCCGCTTCACGCTGCGCCTGCTCTTCCGCGGCCAGGTGTTCAGCCTCTTGCGGATCGCGTTTCACAAAGGTGCGTTTCTTGCGGACTTCGATTTGTACCGATTTACTCTTTCCACCGGTACCTGGAATATTTAACGTACTGCGCGTCTTACGCTGTAACGTCAGCTTGTCTGGCGCCGAGCCGTGTTCACGGTTCAGGTGCGTCAACAAAGTTTGTTTCTCTTGCGAGGTCACAGAATCATCAGCCGATTTGCGGATGCCTGCGTCAGCAAATTGCTGTATCAGGCGATCCACAGAGGTCTGAATCTCTGAGGCCAGCGCTTTAATAGTCACATCTGTCATGCTGTTCCTTCCTGCTACAGTTTATTACGCTTCGTCGCCGAACCAACAAATGTTGCGAGCGGCCATGATGAGCTCGCCAGCTTTCTCGTCGGTCATCCCTTCGATATCAGCCAGGTCATCAACGCCCTGCTCGGCGAGATCTTCCAGCGTACAAACACCACGGGCAGCCAGTTTGAATGCCAGGGCACGATCCAGACCTTCGAGATTCAACAGATCATCGGCAGGTTTGTTATCTCCCAGGCTTTCTTCCTGAGCCAGCGCCAGCGTAGTCAGTGCGTTTTTCGCACGCTCACGAAGTGCTTCAACGGTGGCTTCATCCAGACCGTCGATTTCCAGCAGTTCTTTCATCGGCACATAGGCCAGCTCTTCCAGCGAGGAGAAGCCTTCTTCAACCAGCACTGTCGCGAAATCTTCATCAATATCAAGATATTTGGTGAAGGTATCGATAGCGGCATGCGCTTCCGCCTGGTGCTTAGCCTGCAGATCGTCAACGGTCATGACGTTGAGTTCCCAGCCGCTGAGCTGTGAAGCCAGGCGGACGTTCTGACCGTTACGGCCGATCGCCTGCGCCAGGTTGCCCGCTTCTACCGCGATATCCATGGTGTGTTTATCTTCATCCACCACGATGGACGCGACGTCTGCCGGCGCCATAGCGTTAATCACGAACTGCGCCGGGTTATCATCCCACAGGACGATATCGATGCGTTCACCACCCAGCTCAGTCGACACGGCCTGCACACGCGCACCGCGCATACCGACGCAAGCGCCAACCGGGTCGATGCGCTTGTCGTTGGTTTTCACCGCGATTTTGGCACGAGAGCCCGGATCGCGAGCCGCCGCTTTGATCTCCAGCACTTCTTCACCGATTTCCGGCACTTCGATGCGGAACAGTTCGATCAGCATCTCAGGTTTGGAACGGGTGACGAATAGCTGGGCGCCACGCGCTTCCGGACGGACAGCGTACAGTACGCCGCGAATGCGGTCGCCCGGACGGAAGTTTTCACGCGGCAGCATATCTTCACGCAGGATCACGGCTTCAGCGTTGTTACCCAGATCCAGTGTGATATTGTCGCGGTTCACTTTTTTCACCACGCCGGTGATGATCTCACCTTCGTGCTCGCGGAACTGATCGACCACCATCGCGCGCTCGGCTTCGCGGACTTTCTGCACGATAACCTGCTTAGCGGTCTGGGTGGTGATACGGTCGAAGGTGACAGATTCGATCTGATCTTCGACATAGTCGCCGACGTTCATGCTTTCATCTTCGAAACGCGCTGCTTCCAGCGTGATCTCGCGCGTCGGCTGGGTGACTTCTTCTACAACCAGCCAACGACGGAAGGTATCGAAATCGCCGCTCTTGCGGTCGATTTCAACGCGAACGTCGATCTCTTGTTCGTATTTTTTCTTGGTGGCCGTTGCCAGCGCGCTTTCCAGCGCTTCGAAAATTTTCTCACGCGGCAGCGCTTTTTCGTTGGAAACGGCTTCAACAACAGCCAAAATTTCTTTGTTCATCGGGGCCTTTCACCTCAATCCAGACTGTTAAAAGTGGGGAACCAGGTTCGCCTTCTGGATGTTACTCAGCGCGAACACTTCATCTTTGCCTTCGACGGTTACCGTGATCATCTCACCGTCTACCGCTTTGATAATGCCCTGCCATTTGCGGCGGTTCTGAACCGCCATGCGCAGCACCAGCGCAACTTCTTCGCCGGTGAAACGTTGATAGTGTTCGGCGGTGAACATCGGACGGTCAAGACCAGGCGAAGAGACTTCCAGGTTGTAAGCGACAGTGATCGGGTCTTCGACATCCATGACGGCGCTTACCTGGTGGCTCACATCAGCACAATCATCAACGTTGATGCCATCTTCACTATCAATATAGATGCGCAGTGTGGATGTGCGACCGCGAATAAATTCGATGCCGACCAGCTCAAAGCCAAGCGCTTCAACCGGCGCAGTGAGCATCTCTGTCAATTTTTGCTCTAATGTGGACAAACCCACCCCCAAGACATAAAAAAAGGGCGTATAGCCCAGTTATTCTGAAGTCAGATAACAAAAAACCCCGATAAATCGGGGCTTTAGATAACTGAACCCTGAGATCGCCATGGCGATCTGGAACACCTTCCGCAAGAATTCTTTCAAATTCGGCTACGAAGGACACCTAGTCCTCACAGTATATTTGAAAAAGTACTTAATGGGAAAGTGGTTGCGGGGGCCGGATTTGAACCGACGACCTTCGGGTTATGAGCCCGACGAGCTACCAGGCTGCTCCACCCCGCGCCTGAAACGTGGCATATTTTACTCTTTTTGAGCAAAAGACGCAAATACTGCTGGGATTTGGTACCGAAGACGGGACATAAAATCGAGATGAATTGTAACGGCGATTAGTATATTTTGTCAACATGCTTTTTAGCGCCCCCGATTGCCGTTTGTGCTGGTATTTCAGGCTTTTTTAGCAAAAAGATGATGAAGCACTTCCTGTCGCCAGTAAAAGATGGTTAAATGAATACTCACAATTAATGCATAAAAATGCAGTTAAGGTTGTTGGGTCGAACTCACCACAGTCTATCGAGCAGGGTTTTATTTTATGACGACGATTCTCAAGCATCTCCCGGTTGGTCAACGTATTGGTATCGCTTTCTCTGGTGGACTGGATACCAGCGCCGCGCTGTTATGGATGCGCAAAAAAGGCGCCGTGCCTTATGCATATACCGCTAACCTGGGTCAACCGGACGAAGACGACTACGATGCTATCCCGCGCCGCGCGAAAGAGTACGGCGCTGAAGGCGCCCGTCTGATCGACTGCCGCAAACAGCTGGTCGCAGAAGGGATCGCCGCGATTCAGTGTGGCGCTTTCCATAACACCACCGGTGGGTTGACCTACTTCAACACCACGCCGCTAGGCCGCGCGGTCACCGGCACCATGCTGGTGGCGGCGATGAAAGAAGACGGCGTTAACATTTGGGGCGATGGCAGCACCTATAAAGGCAACGATATCGAACGTTTCTATCGTTACGGCCTGCTGACCAACGCTGAACTGCAGATTTACAAACCGTGGCTGGACGGCGACTTTATCAATGAGCTCGGCGGTCGTCACGAAATGTCCGAATTTATGATCGCCTGCGGCTTTGATTACAAGATGTCGGGCGAGAAAGCCTACTCCACCGACTCCAATATGCTCGGCGCGACCCATGAAGCGAAAGATCTCGAATTCCTGAACTCCAGCGTCAAGATCGTCAACCCGATTATGGGCGTGAAGTTCTGGGACGAAAACGTGAAGATCCCTGCGGAAGAGGTCACCGTACGCTTTGAGCAGGGCCATCCGGTGGCGCTGAATGGTAAAACCTTTGCCGATGACGTCGAGATGATGCTGGAAGCCAACCGCATCGGCGGTCGTCACGGCCTGGGCATGAGCGACCAGATTGAAAACCGGATTATCGAAGCGAAAAGCCGCGGCATTTATGAAGCTCCGGGGATGGCGCTGCTGCATATTGCCTACGAGCGTTTGCTGACCGGTATCCATAACGAAGATACGATTGAGCAATATCACGCCCACGGTCGCCAGTTGGGCCGCCTGCTGTATCAGGGCCGCTGGTTTGATTCCCAGGCGCTGATGCTGCGTGATTCGCTGCAGCGCTGGGTCGCCAGCCAGATCACCGGCGAAGTCACCCTCGAACTGCGTCGCGGTAACGACTACTCGATCCTTAATACGGTATCAGACAACCTGACCTATAAAGCGGAGCGTCTGACCATGGAAAAAGGCGATTCCATGTTTACTGCCGAAGACCGTATCGGCCAGCTGACCATGCGTAATCTGGACATCACCGATACCCGCGAGAAGCTGTTCGGCTATGCACAGTCTGGCCTGCTGAGCGCCTCCTCGGCAACCGGTTTACCGCAGGTTGAAAATCTGGAAAACAAAGGCAAATAATCGCCTGACAATGTTGCTTTCCGCCGGCGGATCACCGCCGGCTTTTTATTTTGAATGACCCACCAACGTAAAAAAATGCCATGACGCATTTTTTCCTTATCGCCAGACCAGCAAAACTGTTGACTATAATAGCCTCAATTGATTAATTCATATCTGGTGATACACATCATGAATATTAAACCGCCGATCAGGCCGCAAAAGACCCTTGACCGACTGATCGATGTACTTGAGCCACACGCGACACCCGTTAACGCGATCGCCAGAAAAAGACTGACATGGGAATATAAAGGCAAAACCCAGCTCTTTATTTTTAAAAAAGGCGAGCTGTCGATTATTCGTAATTCCGACAGGCTACTGATGGTGACCGTCTATGAGCCGCATCTTTTCGGCGTGGCGGAAATGCTGCAGCCCAGCCGCAGCCACAGCCTGCGAGCCGAGGTATCATGCGAACTGCTACGGATCGACTATGACCTGGCTTCGGCGCTTTTTCGTCAGCATAACCTGTGGGAAGAGGTGACCAGCCTGTTGGCTTATCATACCTCGTATATGGTGTATCGTGACGATCTGGTCCTGCAGCAGCGTACCTATTCGGTCATCCGTAACCATTTGCTGGAGATGATGCTATTAAGCGAAGAGACCCGACAGCGAGTATCTATTCTTGAGTATATTCAGGACAGGACCCTTCTGTCGCGTAGCAGTATTCTCAATGTATTGTCAGCATTAAAGAAAGGCGGTTATATTACCTTTGCCCGCGGCGGTTATTTACAAAATATCGTCTCACTTCCTGAAAAATTCTGACCCGCACTCCTCCTATCATTTATTGTTATTTGCTGCAGCGGGGAAGATGTTTAAATTTAAACCAATAACCGTTACCGCTAAAAGCACAAAAATTTTATGCTAAGCGCCTGGGTTTCCCGGAAGACAATCTATTACTGAGTTCGCCAGCAGACGACCACAAACGGCGTTAACCGCCGGGCCTGCACCGGCTCAGGATATGCCAGCGGAAATCGGCCAGACGTGTGCGGCGGTAGCGAGAGTTGCCCCCTCGCCTGCTGCGACCATAACAATGAGATGCACGAACCCGTTAATTATGCCCGAACGCCCATATCGGGCTTTTTTTTATCTGAAGGAATTTAATAATGAAGTCTATTGCTGCAAAAATGGTTGCCGTAACGATCGCTTTGGGAGCCAGCAGCGCTGCCTGCGCAGCCGTTAACCTGCATGGAGAAGCTGGCGCCGAGTTTACCAATCTGTCCGCCAGCTTTGGCGCCGGGGAACCGGGTATGACGTTCAGTTCTCAGTGGGCTCATAGCGACAACGACGGAGATAGTGTAGGACTGGGAATGGGTTATAACTTTAACCTTGGCCCTTTTCTGATGACCCTGGGCGGTAAGGCGGTCTATCTGAATCCAAAAGATGGTGATGAAGGTTACGCCATCGCCGCCGGTGGTGGCGCTGAACTCCCCCTTGGTCAGTATTTCACGCTTTTCGGCGAGGGCTATTACTCACCGGACTCAATGTCCAGCGGCGTTGAGGATTATGTGGAGGCCAATGCCGGGGTACGCCTTAACGTGCTCCCGTCTCTGAATATCGAAGCTGGCTATCGCTATATTGATATGGCAGGGAAAGATGGCAATCGCGATAACACGCTGGCCGACGGCGCTTACGCCGGGGTTAACTTCCGCTTTTAACTCTTCACAGGGATTGCCGGTCAGCAGTCCCTGTTTCATTCTCAGCTGGTCAGCGGCACGCTTTTCAGTACGCGGTTGATCTCTTGTAGGCCCGCAACATTATTCTCTTTGCGGTAAACCTCATTCATGGACGCCATCTGCTCCAGGCGGGTCAGGGCGCCATACACTTTATACGCCTCGCTGTGTCTGTCGAACACATCGCGGCGCTCCACGTCCTGCAGATAATGACTTTTCAACGAATGGTTAAGGCGACTAATCAGTGCCGTATTGTCCTGGAAATAGCGCCTCACCGCCTGGGCATGATTCGCTGTAGTCCCAGACTCACTGGGCGATACCGGTACGGTTAGCGCATTAATCGTCTCCACCGTTTGGGAGGGCGATGTTGAACTGCACCCAGCTAAACCGAGCACGCCGGCGACGATAAGCAACCCGATCTTGTTCATTGTGTCACTTCACCTCTGTTAATTTGACGAGGCGACTTTAACGACAGTAAAAGGAGGCAACCAGCGAAGAGATGTTTATAAATAAATGTCCAGCGGGGACAAAAACAAAAAAAGACGCTTTTCAGCGTCTTTTTTCTGGAATATTGGTACCGAGGATGGGACTCGAACCCACAAGCCCGTTAGGGCACTACCACCTCAAGGTAGCGTGTCTACCAATTCCACCACCTCGGTAC